>OJRL01000042.1_pt1 | contig 131237 bp, 135 predicted proteins | sample 1599191 | NCBI WGS metagenome assembly OJRL01 (sample SAMN03922537, study PRJEB24848) | human gut metagenome | isolation source: stool sample | host: Homo sapiens | place: Germany | collected 2010-05
CCTCCAGGCTGACGCTGCCGTCATAGTTGTCCGGCATCAGCACAAACTCCATCTGGCTGGCCAGCAGGATGGCCGCCAGGAAGCAGGCCACGCCCACCGAGACCACCCTGCCAGGGCGGCGCAGCAGGCCGGGCATGACCCGGCGGTAGAAGGCACGGAACCGGGCCAGGAGCCGGTTGATGGGCAGTTCCTCCTTCGCCTTTGGCTTGAGCCATACGAAGGCCAGGGGGACCACCACCACAGCGCATAGGAAGGAGGAGAGCATGGTCAGCAGAATAGTCCAACTCAGGGGACCGGACATCATCCCCACCAGGCCTTCGGCCATCGCCAGGGGGATATAGACCACCACGGTGGTCAGCGTACCGGCCAGGGTGGACATGATCATGGTGGAGGTGCCCTCCACCGCCGCCTCCCGGAAGTCCAGGCCGTTCTCTCGGGAGCGCATACAGCTCTCCAGAATGACGATGGAGTTATCCACGATCATACCGATGGCGATGATGAGGGAGGTGCCGGTCATCAGGTCGATGGCAAAGCCGGCAAAGTTCAGAAGGATCACCGCCAGCAGGATGGACAGGGGCATACTGATGCCCACGATCAGGCTGGCCCGCAGGTCGCCGAAGAAGAGGAACAGCACCAGCATGGTCAGGATGATGCCGGTGATCAGGGTGTTCAGCACCTCTCCCAGGGTCTCCATGATGCTGTCCGCCTCGTTGTAAATAACCTCGAAGCTCAGGCCGTCCACGCTGTACTGGTCTAAAATTTCCATGACGTCCTCGCAGACGTCCACGGTGGCGGCGCTGTCCTGCTTGGTCACACTGAGCATGACGCTGTCGCCGCCGTTGTAGCGGCTGAGGTTCTCCGCATCCTTCTCATACACGTTGAAGAAGGTGCACAGATCCCCCAGGGCCACCATCTGGCCCGACGGGGTCTGGATGGGCAGGTTCCGGAAGTCGGCGTTCACATCCACGCTGCCGTAGACGCCCAGGGCGATGTCCTGGGTGCCTAGGGTGACGTCACCCACCGGCATATCAAAGTCGGCCGCCGCAATGGCGGAGCCCACCGCCGAAATGGAGAGGTGGTACTGCTGAAGGGCCGCCTCATCCAGCACGATGCGCAGATACTCGTCCTGGGCCCCGGTGACCTCCACCTGGGCCACGCCGCCCACGCTCTCGATCACCGGCACCACCGTGTCGTTGAGGTAGCTGGCCGCGTCCATCCCCTCGGGGGCCACAGCGGAGAGGATCATGGTGGGCATGAAGTCGGCGCTCAGCTCCATGATCAGGGGGTCCTCGCAGTCCTCCGGGAGAGTGGGCATCAGGTTGTCCATGGAGTTCTTCAGGTCGGAGTAGACCTCATCCATGTCCACACCGTACTTATAGGTCAGCTGGAGCATGGCGTAGTTGTCAAAGGAGTAGGAGTTGACGCTGTCGATGTCGGACAGGGTCTCGCACTCGTCCTCAATGGGCTGGGTGACCAGCCGGTCGATGCTGTCGGCGTCCGCCCCAGGCCAGGTGACCATCACCAGCTCCATGGGCATCTCCATGTCAGGCATATACTCCAGGGGCATCCCGGTCAGGGAGGCCGAGCCGAACACCACCACGGCCAGGATCATCAGGATCACCGAGGTGGGCCGGCGCAGGATCAATCGAATCAGTTTCATGGATTACGGCGCCTCCGTCCCGCCGGCGGCACTGCCGGAGGCATCCGATGTGCCGGAGGCGTCAGCAATCCCTTCCGCTTCCTCCTGTCCGGCCAGGCGGATGGGCGCGCCGTCCTTCAGTCCGGCGGACCAGGTGGTGATCACCTCATCCCCGGCGGTCAGTCCGCTGGTGACGGCGATGGTATCCGCGGTGTACAGGCCCACCGTTACCTCGGTGCGCACCACGGTCCCGTCCTGGGCCACATAGACATAGGCGTTGCCCTCGTCAAAATAGACCGCGTCGCTGGGGATCAGGATGGCCCCGCTGGACCGGTAGGCGGTGGTGGTCAGTTCCACCGCCAGGCCGTCAGGCAGGGACTGGGCCTCGTTGATGACCGCCTTGACCTTGAACAGGCCGGTGGCCGCGTCCACCACGCCGCTGATCTCCGTCACCGCGCCCTGATAGGTACGGCCATCACTGACCACCGAGACCTCTTGGCCGGCGGTCAGGGTCTGGCGCACCTGGTCGGTGACGTAGAAGGTGACCGTTTTATTGCTGCCGTTGGAGATGACAAAGGCCACCGTTCCGGAGGCAGCAAAGTTATTCAGGGTCAGATTGACCGCCTCCACCACCCCGGAGATGGGGGCGGTCATGTTATAGAGGGACAGCTGGTACTGGGCGGAGTTCACGCCCACCTGGGCGGACTGGATCCCCGCCCGGGCGGAGCTCAGGCCGGCCCGGGCCGCCTCGACCCCGGCCTGGGCGGACAGCAGAGCCTGGTTGGCCTGGTCCACCTCCGCCTGGGAGGCGGCGCCCATCTCAAAGAGGTGCTGGGTATCCTCATAGTTATCCTGGGCCAGACGCAGCTGCTCCTCCAGCACCGGCAGGTCGGCGCCGCCGTAGCCCGCTTGGGCGCTGTTATAGCTCTCCCGGGCACTCTGATAGGCCGCCTGGGCATTCTGGAGGGCCAGGCGGGCACTCTCGTCGTCGATGCGGCACAGGGGGTCCCCGGCGGAAACCGTGTCACCCACCGAGACCATGACCTCCTCCACATTGCCGGAAACCAGAGAGACCACGCTGGCGGTGCCCTCTGCGGAAATGGTCCCGATATAGGTGCTCTCGGTGCTCAGTTCGCCGGTCTGTGCGGCGGTGGTCTCCACTGTCACCGTCCGGTCCAACATGGGTTCCTTCTCCTCCGCACAGCCGGCCAGCGTCAGGGCCAGCGCTGCGCAGAGCACAGCGGAAATGGTACGTTTCATGGGGTGATCTTCCATCCTTTCTCTTACATCAGGCCCTGCTCCACCGCCCAGCGGTAGCTGGTGCGGGCGGAGAGCAGATCCCTCCAGGCCCCGTCCACTGCGGACTGGGCGGCCGCCAGGTCATCCTGAGCGGCCAGCAACTTCATCTTGGATACCTGACCCAGCTCATACCGCTTCTGGGTGGTCTCCAGCACCGTCTGCTGCCAGGCCAGGGCGGAACGCTTGCTGTTCAGGGTGTTCTCCTTGTCCGCCAGGGAGTCATACAGGGTGCGGAAAGAGGTCTCAAATTCCTGGAAGGCGGACTGATAGGTCAGCTGGGCGGCCGCCCAGGTGTGCTCGGCAGCCTGGAGCAGGTACTGCTTCCGGGAGCCCCGGTAGTCGCTCTGGGCGTCGTTCCAGTCCTCCTTGGCGTCCTTCAGCGTCTTTTCCGCATTGCGGAGGGTCCAGCTGGCCGCCTTGGCTGCGGCCAGATCGGCCTCATAGTCTGGCGCGGTCCACCCGTCCTCTCCCTGGACAGGCAGGGCGCCCAGGGAGATCTCCCCGGTGGGCTCCGCCCCAATCAGGGTCTGAAGCTGAGATTTATAGGTCGTGATCGTGGTGTCCAGCGTGTTCAGCTGGCTGACCACCTGGGTGCGCTGCGCCTCCACCTCGTCCACGTTCTGCCTGGACACCTGGCCCAGCTGCTGGCGCAGGCGCAGCTCCTCCAGGCTCCGGTCCAGGGCGGCCAGGCTCCGCTGGCCGTCGGCGGCCTGCTGCTCCAGACCCACCAGGGTGATGTACAGGGTCTGACCGGCGGCCACCATCTGATCCACCGTGCTGTTCAGCTGCCAGACCACATCGGCGTTGTCCGCCTGGACCTCGCCCTCCTTCAGATCGTCAAAGGTGTCCCGAAGGGAATCGTATGCGTTGGCCAGGGCGCTGTCATCCCCGCCCATGACGGTGATGTACCACTGGGCGTTGGCGATGTCGTTGAGCTGCCGCCGCAGATCCTCGTACATCAGATCGTAGTCGATCCCCTCGATCCCGCTGATGTTCTCCGAGAGCACCCGGGCGCTCAGGCTCCCCGACCGGATCCGGCTGTCCAGATTGGCCCAGGTCACCGTCCCCTCCGGGTCCGGCGGGAGCTTTGTTTCCTCCTGTACCTCCTGGGAGGCGCTGTCCGCGGTTCCTTCCTGCTGGCTCTCGGCGGCCATCGCCGGCCCCGTCAGTGTGCCGGCCGCCATCACAGCGGCCAGCAGCAGGGCAAATGTTCGTCTCATGGGATGATCCTCCATTTTTCACATCGGTCATTCGTCCGGTTCGTGTCTCTGTCAGTTTTCATCATAGTCTCCAAAGGTAAACTCAACGTAAACAAGGCCGGGATCCCCTCTGTGCACACTCACTGTTTTCCTCTCCGGCCGTCCGGTGCTCTTCGTCAAAATCACAGAAGGCAAAAAAAGCGCAGGAAGTTTACATTGGGTTTACCAGGCTCCGTTACCCTCAACATATAAGGGGCATTGCAGCATCCCGTCCACAGCGGGACACCCGGCTTTGACGTGGACCGCTCTTCTCTTTATACTATACTGTATCAGTACCAAGCAATCGAAACAGATCAGGCGGTTCACACCGCCCTCCGGGAGGCGGCCCCTCTCCGAGCATGAGCCCGGGGCCGGTTCCCCATCTCGACACAAAGGAGCGATGGAGATGGCAACCATCTTGCTGGTGGAGGATGAGGCCTCCATGCGCCTGCTCACCTGCGCCAAGCTGAAGCATCAATTTACCATCATCTGCGCCAAGGACGGCGTGGAGGCTCTGGAGCTGCTGGAGCGGCAGCCCGTGGATCTGATCATCGCCGATGTGATGATGCCCCGGATGGACGGCTATACCCTGGTCCAGACCCTGCGGGACCAGGGCAACGGCATCCCGGTGCTGCTTCTCACCGCCAAGCAGTCCTTCGAGGACAAGCGCCGTGGCTTCTCCTCCGGCGTGGACGACTACATGACCAAGCCGGTGAACTACGAGGAACTGACCTGGCGGATCAACGCCCTGCTCCGCCGGGCCCATATCGCCAGCGAGCGGCGGATCGTCATCGGCCCGGTGGTGCTGGACTCCAACACCTATACCGTCTCCCGGGGCGAGCAGGTGCTGGAGCTGCCCAAAAAAGAGTTCGAGCTGCTCTATAAGCTGCTCTCCTACCCCGGCCAGATCTTCACCCGGAATCAGCTGCTGGACGATATATGGGGCTTCGACTCCGAGAGCGGGGAGGACACCGTCAAGACCCACATCAGCCGCCTGCGCAACAAGCTGCGCGCCATCGAGGAGTTTCGGATCATCACCATCAAGGGTCTGGGCTATAAGGCGGAGGTGCTGGAATGAAGCGGAAACAGAGGCCCAACGTCAGCCTTCTGCTGTGGCTGACCAAGGAGTTTATCATCCTGTCCATCCTGTCCAATCTGGTCTGCACCGCCCTGTACATGGCGGGCTCCTGGCTCCTGACCGGGACGCCCCTCCCCGCTTCCCAGTCCAGCGGCCTGGGGCCCCTGCTGTTCCTCATCTGCTCCACCGTCATCCTGGGCTGCGGTCTGAACTACCGCTTTAACCAGTTTCTCACCGGCCTGGCCGGGGGGCTGCGCGGCGTGGCGGAGGGCAACTTCTCCCTGCGGCTGGACCCCCGCCGGGCCGGCCCGCTGGCCGCCGCCTATGAGGATTTCAACAAGATGGCCGAGGAGCTCCAGGGGGTCCAGACCCTGCGGGAGGATTTTATCAACAGCTTCTCCCACGAGTTCAAGACCCCCATCACCGCCGTCTCCGGCTTTGCCGAGCTGCTTCAGGAACCCGGACTCACCGAGGAGGAGCGCAGCCAGTATCTCCAGATCATCGCCGAGGAGGCCCACCGCCTGGCCAATCTGGCCAACAGCACCCTGCTGATGTCCCGGCTGGAATCCCAGCACTCCATCCCCGAGAAGGAGCCCTTCTCCCTGGATGAGCAGATCAAGCGGTGCACCATCCTGCTCTCCAGCGCCTGGGAGAAAAAGCGCATCGCCTTCTCCGCCGACCTGGAGCCTGTCTCCTATGTGGGGAACGAGGAGCTGATGCGCCATGTCTGGATCAATCTGCTGAACAACGCCATCAAATTCACTCCCGAGGGGGGAGAGGTTTCCATCACCCTCCAGTGCTCCCCGGAGCAGATCCAGGTCCAGATCTCCGACACCGGGATCGGGATGTCCCCGGAGATGATATCCCACATTTTTGACCAATACTACCAGGGGGAACCCAATCACACCGAGAAGGGTCTGGGCCTGGGCCTGTCCATCGTCCACCGCATCGTCGAACTGTGCGGCGGCCAGATCCAGGTGGACAGCATCCCCGATCAGGGCAGCGTGTTCACGGTGCTCCTCCCCCGGAGCCGGTGAGCCCGGATCACACCCCCCGCAGCTCCACCTGCTCCACCCAGGGCCGCACCAATGCAGCGAATCCCTCCAGGCTCTCCCGGTCCCAGGGGTGGAGCCCCGCCCGGAGCACCGTATCCCGGTCTACAAAGCTCTGGAGGTAGTACCGCCGGGCCCCGGACAGCCAGGGGCCGATGGCCCGGAAGCTGTCCCCGTCATGGAGCTCCCGCACCACAGTGGTACGGAACTCATAGTCCACCGCCCCGGAGAGAAGGAAGGAGACGCTCTCCCGAAAGGGGGCCAGGTCCAGGCCGGACCGTCCTACTGTCTCTCCATACCGCTCCGGGCTGTTTTTGATGTCCATGGCCACATAGTCCAGCAGACCGGCCTCCGTCAGGCGGCGCAGCCGGTCCGGATGGCTGCCGTTGGTATCCAGCTTCACCGGAAAGCCCAACTCCTTGATCCGGCCCAGCAGCCCCTCCAGTTCCGGCCGGAGCAGGGGCTCTCCCCCGGTGACGCACACCCCGTCCAGCAGGCCCTGCCGTTTTTGCAAAAATGCGGTCAGTTCCCCGTCGTCCAGGGCGGCGGGGGCCTCCCCCTCCACCAGCTCTCCGTTGTGGCAGAAGGGACAGCGCAGATCGCACCCTCCTAAAAACACGGTGCAGGCCACCTTGCCCGGATAGTCCAGCAGGGTCATTTTCTGCAAGCCCTGGATCTCCATTCTAATCTCCTCCTTGTCCGCAGTCTCCCACCATTGTAGGCGGCCCTCCGCCGGGCTGTCAACCGGAAGCCGGAAAATTCCCCGTTGTCCCCCGGGGCGGAACATGATAGAATAGGACTGTTCAAACAAAGCGACTGTCGAAAAGGAGAACCCTCCATGCTGTATGCCGTGCTTGTGGTGGCCCTGGTGGCCCTGGACCAGCTGGTCAAATACCTGGTGGTCCAAAACATTCCTTTGGGTGAGTACGTCCCCTTTCTGCCCCATATCCTGGATCTGACCTATGTGCAGAACACCGGGGCAGCCTTCTCCCTGTTCTCAGAGCACACCTGGCTGCTCACTCTGATCTCTCTGGTTATGTCGGTCCTGCTGCTAATGGCGCTGGTGCGGGGCTTCTTTCGCCATCCCTTCGGCCGGATCTCTTTGGCCCTGCTGCTGGCGGGCGCGGTGGGCAACCTCATTGACCGGGCCTTCCAGGGCTATGTGGTGGATATGTTCCATGTGCTCTTCATGGAGTTTGCTGTGTTCAATGTGGCGGACATCTGTGTGGTGGTGGGGGGTATCGCCGCCGCGGTCTACTATGTATGGGGCTATGAGCGGCTGGAGAAGGGCCTGCACCCCCAGGAGCACCGCTCATGACCGCCCTCACCTTCACCGTCCAGCAGTCCGGCGAGCGGCTGGACGCCCTTCTGGCCCGCAGCGTGGAGGGGCTGACCCGCTCCGCCGCCCAGCGCCTGCTGGAGGACGGGGCGGTGACCTGCCGCGGGAAAGCGTTGAAAAAGAATGACCGCCCCGCCGCCGGCGATGTGGTGGAGGTTCTCCTCCCCGACCCCGAGCCGGTGGACGTCCTCCCCCAGAACATCCCTCTGGACGTGGTGTACGAGGACGGGGATGTGATCGTGGTAAATAAGCCGGTGGGCATGGTGGTCCACCCCGCCCCCGGACATCCGGACGGGACTCTGGTGAACGCCCTGCTCTTCCACTGCGGGGATACCCTCTCCGGCATCAACGGTGCCCTGCGCCCCGGCATCGTCCACCGCATTGACCGGGACACCTCCGGCCTGATCATCGCCGCGAAAAACGACCGGGCCCACCTGGCCCTGGCCGCCCAGCTTCAGGACCACTCCCTGGCCCGGGTGTACGAGGCGGTGGCGGTGGGCAGCTTCCGGGAGGACAGCGGCACGGTGGACGCCCCCATCGGCCGGCACCCGGTGGACCGCAAGCGGATGGCGGTTGAACCCCGAACAGGCCGCCCTGCCGTGACCCACTGGTCCGTGCTGGCCAGGTACCGGGGCTTTACCCATGTGGAATGCCGGCTGGAGACGGGCCGCACCCACCAGATCCGGGTCCATCTGGCCTCTATCGGCCACCCGCTCCTTGGCGACACGGTGTATGGCAGCCGGAAGCCCTGGCCCGGCCTGGCCGGCCAGTGCCTCCACGCCCGGCGCTTGAAATTCACCCACCCCTCCACCGGCCGCCCGGTGGAACTGGAATGTCCTCTGCCCGACTGGTTCCAGGCAGTCTTGCGCAAGTTGGAGGCTCAATCACTTTGATGGCTGGATCCAGACAAAAAATCGCCGTCTGTCAGCACACAACAGAATAGATCAACGGTCCGCTGCCTGCTCTCCGCAGGCGGCGGACCGTTTTCTGTCCGGCTCAACGCATTCTGCATATCCGGCCATTTCCTGCGGATACTATATTTTGTTTCCAAAAAACTACCGTAGGAGGAACTATATAGATGAAAGCAACAGGCATTGTAAGACGGATTGACGAATGAGATATAATAGGGCAAAGTCGGAAACCACTATGAATGGCTGTTGTTTCGCTGATTTTGTCCAAATTTCAGAACATATTCGCCATATTTGTTGGCTCCGACATTTCGATACTCCATAAAAAAGGGGGGCAGTCATGTCGGAGCGAGCTGGAAACGCTCACTCCAGGCATAACGCCGAGGGTGGGCGTTTCCTATTCCGGGTTTAATTCTCACGAAAGAAAGAGGGTACATAGAATGGCGATTATTTTGGCGATCACAAACTCCAAAGGTGGTGTCGGTAAAACCACAACTTGCGCTAACCTCGGGGCCGCCTTGTCCGCAGCAGGAAAGGCCGTTCTTCTGGTAGACAATGATCCCCAAGGCGATCTGACAAAAGTAATGCGCTCTGACCCTAAATCATTGAAATACACGCTTGCAAATCTGATGAATGCAGTGCTGGATGATACCGAGCCTGAACTCTTTGTAAATAGGGCGGTCATTGAGGGGGCTGGCATTCACTACATCCCGGCAAATTCCAAACTGGCTGGTGTGTCCAGCCGGCTGGTCGCTCTGCAAATGAGCAGCCGTTACCGCGGCGGAGAGACCGGCGGTACTCCCTGTGAGCTGGTTATGGCTCGTGTCCTGGAGCTTTTCCAGTCGCAGTATGACTACATCTTAATTGACTGTGGTCACAGTATGGATCTGCTGACCATCAATGCGCTGGCTGCGGCCCATCAAGCCATTGTCCCCGTGCAGGCCCACTACTTGGCTATGGAAGACATGGCTGATACCTTGGAGGTCATTCAGACAATCCGCCAAGGGATTAACCCCAAATTAGCTGTCGGTGGTATTTTGCTGACGATGTACCAAGGGCGTACCAATCTGTGCCGGGGCATACAGGACGAGATCCAAGCCGACTACGGCAACGCATTTACCGTATTTTCCTCCCCCATTGATTTCTCAATCCGTGTTGCAGAACATCCCATTGGAGCGGCCAGTATCTTTGCATACGAGCCGAACAACCCCGCTGCAAAGGCTTACTCCGCCGTCGCACAAGAGGTGCTATCCTATGGCCAGAAATAAAGTGCAGGACGCACTCCGGCAACGGAAACGAAGTGAAGCGGAGGCGGCGATGGCAAATGGCCCGCCGGAGGAGGGAGCCTACCAATGCTTTTTCAATCGCGATGATCTCCCCTCTCCTATGGAGGGTGGAACGCTTTGTGATTTTCCGCTGGCCCAGTTGAGTGGTTTTCCCGACCACGAGGAGCATTTCCCTCTCTATACCGGAGCGCGGCTGGAGGACATGGTGGAGAGCATCAGGCGGCATGGAGTTCAGTCTCCCATTCTGGTCTGGAAAACTGCTGAGGGCACCTATATTATAATTAGCGGCCACAATCGGGTCAATGCCTCAAAGATTGCTGGATTGACTACAATCCCAGCCGTTATCCGGACAGACTTAACTCAGGAAACCGCGGAAGACCTGTTCTATGAGATGAACTTCCGGCAGCGGTCCCTCGCGGATATGCTGTTTTCTCAGAGAGTCCTTTGCATTGCGGCCCACTACAATATGCTCAAGCGCCAGGGGCGCCGCACGGATCTCCAGACTTTTGAAACAACTTCTCCTGACACTCAGGAAAAGTCCCATACGGATGTAAAAATCGCACAGGAGTATGAACTGACCAGGGATAAGGTATCCAAGTATTGCCGCTATGCTACATTATACCGTCCGCTGCTTCTGCTGATGAATAGCGGAAAACGACTGGGACAACTGGCTGCGTATGAAATCAGCTTCGTGGAGGACCATAGCCTTCAGGAGTGCATCTATCAGTTTATTTCGGAAGGGAGTGCCTCTATTTCCACGGCAAAAGGGAAAAAGCTCCGCGCCGCTTTTGAAGACGGCAAACTGGATGCCTCCCAGATCAAATCCATATTGAGCGGAGGCGGCTTGTCTACCTCAAAGCAACCGGGGCGGCGCGTTTCTGTCACGCTCCCTCCGGCCTTTGCACCGTACTTCCCGCCCAAGGCCACCACAAAGCAAATCGAAGAAACCATACAAAAAGCCCTGGCTCTGTATTTCAAGACCATGGGAAATGCTTCATAGTCCAGTAAAGCAAATAGGCTCGGCACCCCTATCGACCGGGAGTGCCGGGTCTTTCTTTTTACTTTTTACAGGAGGCGGTTGCCAATGTCAAAGAATCTTTATCTCTGTGTCCCCGACCCATTTGATAGTTCGACCGGTGCGCGGCTGGAGCGTATGGGAATTCTGCGCCCGGATGGCGAGGTAAATGTTGAAGTAATGCGGGCTTTTGTGCAGATCTTCGGCGGCTTATTTTTTGATGATCTGTGCGATTTCTACTCCGATCAAGGAGAGGTGTCTGCTGTGACGGCAGCTTTTTCAGAGTTGGCCGCCCGCAAAGATTGTCAGAACATTTATCTGCTGATCTCCCTTCAGTATGATACCATTCGGAAACCGCTCCCTGATCCCATCTGGTGGCTGGCCGGCTGCGCACCAGCCCTGTCGCTGTTTTGTCTGGGTTTTGTAGAACGGCTTCTGGAACTGTCGGAAAATCAGGCCAGCAACGGGAAGGAGATGGTTGCCAATGAAACTGCTGATTGCTGTACCGGCTGAGGGGAGCGTTCCCCTTTTGGAGTTCTTTGGGTTGCTGGATGAAAAGCAACGGCAAAAGCTGCTTTCGCTTTTTGCCCTTCTCCTACAATCTCCAGCGGCAGTCATGCGCGAGCCCTATGTCAAGCACTTCTGCATCGAGCGTTACCAGGCGCTCTATGAACTGCGAGCCAAGAGCAAAAACCTGGTCCGCATCATTTTCACACTCACTGATGACGGGGACATCCTGTTTCTCACGCCGTTTATCAAGCGTCATAAGCGGAACACCATGCAGGCGCTGGACCGCTCCCTGGACTGTTTGACGCACATCAGAGATGGATCATGCTCTACGCAAGAGCTGTCCATAAAATTCTTTCTCAACGGAGGTATCACAGTATGACGAAACACAAATTCATTTGGGCTGGGCTTGCCATCGGAGTCCCCGCACTGGTCCTGGCGCTCTGGAAAGGCTGGTGGTGTAAGGTATGAAAAAAGTGGCAATCCTGCTGGCGCTTTTTTGTATGCTGACGGTCACTGCCTCCGCCGCCTATATTCCCGAGGATGTAATATCCGAAAATCGGGATGGCCGACAGCTCATCGTCAAAACCTATATGCTTCCCCCTGATGCAGACCCCAGCGGTCTGGTAGAGGAGCCTTTCGAGGTGGAGGGCTATTCCTACCACCATCTTGAAACGGTCAAAGAGGAACAGACATTCGAGGATTCTAAAATCCAAACGGAGGTCGTCACGCTGGAAACAGATGTAGATGATCTTGCGGCTATTCTGGAACAGCTGGATGCCAGCATGGAGTACAACAAGGATGGCTATTCCGGAGTGCTGACTCTGGACCACACTACAATCCAAACCGAAGCCGCAGGCTATACCACTAAATACTATACGATTACCGATACCAAGCAGTTTACAGGCCTGGACCGAAACGATCCCTCCTATGTCCCTACTACTACTGTCAAAAACGGAAGCACCTTGAAGCTGAGTGACATTTCCTGGACCGTGACAGGGACCGGCCTGGCCGATGATACGCTGGTTCCCACTTCATACACGGCTACGGCAACTTATACCGCTACGGGGAGCAGAAGTGTAGCTACCGGATATGTGACAACGGCCAGCTATACCGGCGAAATAAAGGCCGAGGGTGTTGAAGCAGTCAAGTACACCGTGACCTACCTTGGAAGTCCGGTGGGATTCCTGGCTGGCCTCAATCCCATGTGGCTCCTCGCCGGGGGAGGGCTTTTGCTGCTTGCAGGTACCGGGGGCATTATTTATATCATGAAACGGCCCCGCGCAGTAATTTATGCTATGAACGCCCGAGGCGTCGCCTATAAGAAATTGGGCAAGCAGAAGATTTCCACCCGCACCCCTAAGCTGGATCTGACGAAGCTCCGGGAATACCCGGCTGGAGACGCAAGCGTGGAGCTTCCCAGCAAGCTGGCCCATAAGCTCGCCGGCAGGATCATCACTATCCAGATGTATGGCGGGAGCCGCACCCATCTGGTGGAGGCCTACGACGGGCAGGACAGTTACTGGTTTGCCATCAAGGAGGATGCGGAGGAAAAGGAGGAAAGTGAATCGTGAAAAGGCTCAGGGGACTTTGCCTGTCCCTGGCGGGGCTCATGCTGATGACTACGCCGGCCCTTGCTGCGGACTACAACTTTGAAACACCGGCGCCCAAGGACTTCTATGGGAGCACTTCCTACGAAGAGGTCTACGGGGCTCAGTATAACTACGGTGGCACAAACGCGGTGGACTTTCTTGATCCCCTGGCCGACAGCGCCCCCGGGATCTCCATCAACAGCGGCTCTTCACTGGAATACGGGATCAATTCAGGAAGTGGGAGCATTTACCCCGATAGTTCCGGAAGCAGCTACCCCATCCAGTGGGGAGATGTTCCCACGCTTCCAGCGACCCAGTTCACAGCGGTGAGCGAAGTAGAGCGGAACGATGGCAGCATTGGTACTCTGGTAATCCCCAGCCTGGGAATTCGCTATAAGGCTTATGACGGTACTGATTCTGCTTCCATGCGCAAAGGTGTGGGCCACTTCCCCAGCACAAGCGCCTGGGAGGGAAACATCGGTCTGTGCGGACACAACCGGGGCTCCAGCCACAACATCGGCGCAATCAAGGATCTGGAAATTGGCGATACCATTCGGTATCAGACCAGCCTGGGGACAAGGACCTATGCGGTGAGTTCGGTCAAGATCATAGACTGGACTGACTGGAGCTATTTGAACAGCACCTCAGACAACCGGATCACGATTATCACCTGCTTGGCCAATCAGCCTACCAAACGGGTTTGTGTTCAGGGGATCGAAATAAGTTCATAAAATTTTTATCGAATATTTCCTTGGCGCTTTCATTGGGAATTATGTGAAAATAGCAAAATCGCAGAACATATTTATTGACTTTCGTTTTATCGGTAAAGGCGTTTCAAAAAAACCTTTGACAAGTCCCGATTTTCGCCTTATTTTGGTCTTGTAAGGACGCTCCAACGAGAAAAGGGGGATTGTCATGGTTAAGGAGTTTCCGAAAGGAAAAGAGTGGCTGCTGGACAATTCCGCGCTCCGGGTCAGTCTGGACATGACCTTTGATGTCCCTGAAGAGATTGCGGAGCAGTTAGAATTGTGGGGTCTTAATATCTTTGAAACTTGCGAATATGATCCCACATGCCGGCGGCTAAAAATGAGCGCCAGCACGACGCTATATCGAAAGGGGGCATAATGGAATGAAACAAAAACGCCTTTTACCGTTGTTCCTTTGTCTGTGCCTGCTGTTTGTACTGCCGGTTAAGGTAAGCGCCGCAGACAACAGCGAGCAGGAAACCTCCGCAGCCTATCTCCGTGAGCAGGGGATCATGGTCGGTGACGGCAATGGCGAGATGAACCTGGACTCTGGACTGACCCGGGCCCAGCTGGCCACAGTCCTGACCCGCCTGCATGGAAACCCAGAGCATGTGCAGGTCGATCAGGCATTCTATACCGGACAATGTAAATTCCCGGATGTGCCGGAGTGGGCCAGGCTCTATGTTGGTTACTGCTATGCCAACGGCCTGATGGTCGGCTATGATACCGGGGCCTTTGGCGCCGACGATGGAGTGACACCTGCGGCCGCCTGCACTGTTGTTCTGAGATATATGGACCTGCCGGACACCGAATGGGACTACTCTACCGCCTGCCAGACGGCATTGGACTTTGGGCTGACTTCGGTGGAAGTTGCTGTTAAAGCTGAAGTCACCCGCGGTGATTTGGCGGTCATGCTCTACCGGGCACTGGGTAATACTGATGCCTCCAGCGAGCATCAGGGGGAAACCCTGAGCAGGAATGCAGACGGCTCCATCAACCCGCCCGCCGACGGCTCTCAGTATATCCCTCAAGTGGGCGATGTGATCCGCTGCGATGACGGCACCAACTATACCATCACTGATGTAAGCCGGTGGGACAAGAACATGTTTGCCTCCGGCCCAATCGGTCCCTTGCCGGAGCCAACCTGTGACTGGAGCTTGCTCGAACAGCCAGAATTACCGAAAGTGGAGGTGAGACATTTCCAAAACCAGACTGGCGATCATCTCCGTATCCTCAATCTCTATGAAACCAGGCGGATGCTTTACACACTTTACAATGCTATTGGGGATAGCTCAACCACCTGGGAAAATGGAGCGCCCAAACTCACCTCAAAAGGAAACCAACTCGTTCACATCAACCTTGGCTTTTCAGAAGATCTCGCGTACCAAATGTTCTGGCCCTGGCGAGAAAGTGAGATTATAAAGGTGTTTAATGGAATACCTGGTACCTATTCTATGCAGGCCTGGGATGTCTACAAGGACGGTCAATTCCTACACACCGAATACCAGATTCGTATAAACTGATTTGGAAAGAAAGGCAGCGTGCCATTCGGCACACTGTCTTTCTTTTTGCCCATTTTGCATTCCCTACAATTCAATCAAGCCCAATCAAGGGGGGATGCACCTATGGGTAGGGGCGTCCTCCCGATTTTTATGGAGGTCGCTCATGAAAAAAAGACTGATTTCGATGCTCCTGGCTCTCCTTGCGGTCATGGGGCTCCTGCCAACCGCCGCTTTTGCTGCGTCCACCCCAGAGGAAGCCTTGGGGGAAGTTCAGATTTACAATGGCGGGGTTGAAATGTCTTATCTGTCCATCAATGGGCGGATCAGATCCCAAATTTACACCTATTACAATTATGATAACGGGAGCGGGAGCACTCGGGAGATTCCCGCTTACTGTGTCAACCCGAACACGCTGGGGGTCCCTCAGACCGTGGGAGTCGGTGAGAGTATTGAATATCTCGCCGATGAAAAAGCCAGCGATCCCAAGGTTGTCGGTATCGTGGCCAACGGCTATCCCACGCGAAGCCTGGCCGAGCTGGGACTGGAAAACAAATATCAGGGCTACTACGCAACTAAAATGGCCCTGTGGTGTTATCTTCTCAGCAACTGGGACATCAACAACCTCAAGGTCAATCCCAACCTGACCGGCGTAGAACTTCAAAGAGCACAGAAGATTTTGGCTGCGGCAAAGGACATTTACGCCCGTGGTACGGCCTGGAATGAAATGCTCTCCCCTGAAGTGACCTGTACCCCAGACCGGGATACCGCCTATGAGGTCACCATTGACGGAAAGCAGTACAAGCAACAGGTCTTTACTTTCTGGTCTAAAACCTGGGTATGCGATTACTCCGTCAATGTCGCGTTTTCTGTGCCGGACGATGTACCTGATGGGACCCGCATCGTGGACATGAATAATCAGGATATTACCACGATCACCACTGAGGGTACAGGCGACGGCTATGCCGGCAAATTCAAAATCCTATATCCTCTGGAAAGTGTGCAGGGCAAGACCGGCAGCGTCCAGTTGTCTTTCAACACAAATGTCTATAAGTACGCTGTATTTTTTGCGATATGTCAAGAGAAAGATGAATATGGCGAACTCCAGAATTATGTGGTAGATACTGACCCCACTACAACAATGCAGTTGTCCGCATACAGCAACTACTCGGACGGTACGACCATCGAGTATGAAACCGGATTGCGCATCATCAAGTATGAGACCGGCACCGAGATTCCAATTAGTGGGGCACTGTTCGAGGTCATCGGCCCCGACGGTGATTCCGTAGGTACTTTTGTGACCAACGGGGACGGCCGCATCGAAATTCCGCTTAAAAAGAGCGGGAATTATACCGTAGTTGAACGGGAAGCTCCACAGCATTATATGATCAGCGAGGAGCCTGCCCAGAATGTCACCGTCGTCTACGATGAAGTAGCCGAGGTGACATTTTTTAATGACCCCTACGGTACTCTGCGTATTGAGAAAAAATCCAATACCGGCATGAACCTGCCGGGGGCAGTCATCACAGTCGAGCATATTGAGTCGGGACAGACCTTTACCGCTACGACATCAAGTGCAGGCGTTGCTATTTTCGATGCGATTCCCTTGGGCGCATACCGGATTCAGGAGAAGACTGCTCCGGTGGGCTGGCAGTTGGATGATACCGTCTACACCGCCACGGTGGTGGCCGGTGAGACCACCACAATCCCTATCATCAACGAGGAGTTACCGGGATTGCGGATCATCAAATATGATCGAAAAAATATGGTCGCCATGCCCAATGTCACTTTCGCTGTTTATCGGGATGGCGAATTTTTAGGCAATTTCAAGACGGATCAATTTGGTGAAATCTTGATTGCCGATGCAGAGCCAGGTACTTACCGGGCGTTTGAGGTAGATACCGGCGATGAGGGGCACATTCTGGACACCACCCCCCAGGAGGTAGAGCTCCACGCTGGAGACGGCATTAAAGAGCTGATGTTTTTCAACGACATGAAGCCGGGATTAAAGCTCATCAAGGTGGATTCCGACGATCCCTCCAAGGTAATCCCCAACGCTGTATTCGAGATCAAATCGGTGGAGGGGACCTATGGCCCCCAGGAGTTCCGGACTGACCAGAGCGGAGAAATCGACCTGTCTATGCTCCCTGCCGGCTCCTATGTGGTAACTGAAAAATCCTGTGATGGCTACATCATCGATGAGGCCCAGCGCATCATTGAGCTGAAGCCAAATGAAGACGCCCAATTCGTTTTTACCAACCATGTCAAGCCCTCCCTCCAGCTTATCAAACTGAGCAGCGATGGCTCCCGGCTGGCCGGGGTGACTTTCCGCATCGCCAGGATTGAGGACGGCAGCCACTACCTGGACCGCACCACCAATTCCAATGGCGAGATCCTGATTTCCGATCTGGAGCCTGGCGTTTATTCCGTCCGCGAATTGTCCTCTGTGCAGGACCACATCCCGGACGATACCGAGCACCATGTAGAACTGTTCCCGGGCCAGACCAGTACGATCACTCTGACCAACGACAAGCGCCCCAACCTCTATATCCATAAAACCGACGCCGACACCGGGGAGCCTATTGAGCATACGGTCTATTTGGTGAAAGGTGCGGACGGCCACTCTATCGCGGAAGTGGAGACGGACGGGAACGGCGTCGCCGTGGTGGAGAACTTGCTGCCCGGCGTCGTGGAGATCATCGAAAAGTCGGTCCCGGAGCCCTACCTGCTGGCCGAGGAGTCTCAGATGGTGACGCTGCTCCCCAACCGGGATCGGGATGTCTATTTCCAAAATTATAAGCGCCCGACCATCGAGATCATCAAGGAAAATTCCATCACACATGATCGAATCGAAAATGTGCCGTTCCAGGTCTGGTATGCCTCCAACAACACCGCTACCGGAGAGTACAACGACCTGGGCGTTTTCTACACCGATGAAGAGGGCCGTATCGTGCTCTCCGACCCGGACCTCTCTCTTCGTGACGGTTGGTTTCGGGTAAAGGAGCTGGAGCCTGCACCGGGCTTTGCTCTGGCGGACCCGGACACACAGGAGGCCTTTATCGCCGCTGGTGAGGGCCATACATTCCGCTTCCTCAACAGACCGCTCTCAGCTATTTCCGTATGGAAATATGACAGTGAGACCGGGGCCGCTATTGAGGGGGCTGTGTTCCAGGTCCGGTATCTCTCTGGCAACACCTCCGGCACCGGCGGCACGGTCATCGGCACTTACCGAACTTCGGTGAACGGCTCTTTCACCGTCACGGGCTGCAAGGCCGGCACTTACATTATCGAAGAGCTCTCCAGTGACGGCTCTCATGTGATCGACACCCCGCCCCAAACAGTGTACCTCTCCGGCAAAGATCAGGAGGTTGTTCAGGTCTATTTTAACAACAGCCCCAAGGGCTCGCTGCTTATCAAAAAGGTGTCCAGTGCCGACAATTCCCCGATTTCTGATGTTCAGTTCTTTGTGACTGAGAGCGACGGGACCGTGGTGGGCGACAGCAACGGCTACTTCGTGACCGATTCCGCGGGGACCATCCTCATTGAGGGCATCGACCCTGGCACCACACTCGTGGTCAAAGAAACCCGGGCGAAAGATGGTTTCATCCTGGATGACACACCCCAGACGGCCCAAATCCAAGCCGGGCAAACGGTTACCCTCGAATTTCGCAATCAACCCACAGGACAACTCATTATCCACAAACTCTCTGGCAATGACAAGAAAACGCCGCTTGAAGGGGTACAATTCAAAATCACATACTCTGACGGAAGTTTTGTGGATGCCGACAGCGGGCAGCTCTCCAGCAATGGCCTGTACTGGACCAACTCGGAAGGTCAGATTATTCTTTCCGGCCTCACAGGCACAGTGGTGGTAACGGAGGTGGAAAGCATCCCGGGCTATACGATTGACCCCAATACGCAGTCCCAAACCGTGGTGATCAATCCCAATGACACGCAGGAGCTGTATTTTTACAACAATCCCATAGGCGGAATTGAAATTATCAAGGTCAACGCGAGCAAGACCTCCGAAAGAATTCCCGATACCACTTTTGAGATCCGCCGCATGGATGATGCCTTGGTAGATACCATCACTACCGATAAAAACGGCAGGGCCTACCTTGCCCTGGAGGACGGCTCTTATTACGCGATTGAGATCGAGGCCAACCCGGATTTCGTGCTGGACGACACCCCGCACTATTTTGAAGTTAAAGACGGGAAAGTGACCACTCTGCGGGTCACCAACGCCGCCGCATCTGGAATCCTGATCCACAAGGTGGATACCAGCGGAGAAGGTATCTATGGCGTCAAGTTCTTACTCTACGACGAGGACCGCAATCCCATCGGTGAGTTCACCAGCGACGATGACGGCTATGTTTATATCACCGCTGATGATCTCCCGGATGGTGCCAATACCAGCGGACGCTTTTATCTGAGAGAGCTGGAGGCGGCCGAGGGCTACATCTTGGATAAGGAATATAAGACCGTCTATGTGCGTCCGGGCCGCACGGCGGAAATTGAGTGGGTCAACGAAGCCATCACAGGTCAAATTCAGATCTACAAATACGCCGCCGAAGCAAACTCCGTCACAGGCGTTCCGGCCGGGACTCCCCTCCAGGGAGCAGTCTATGAAATCATCAATGAGCGCAGCGGCCGGGTGGTGGACTATATCACTACCGATGCCCGGGGTGTTGCGGCCTCCAAACCCCTGCCTTTGACACGCTATAAAATCCGGGAAGTCACCGCGCCTGCCTATTTCCAGCTTGATCCTACCGTCCACGATGTCACACTGGAGTATGCGGGGCAGATCATCAAAATCGCGGCCTATGACAAGCCGGCCAATCTGAAGGTCACTGTCACCAAGACCGGCAACAAGCAACTTCTGGCCGGAGATTCCATGCGCTATGACCTTACCGTGGCGAACAATTCCAATGTGCCGCTGGAGAACTTCTACCTCCACGACCGCTTCCCCACCGACTGCGCCACAGCCAAGACCATCACAACCGGCACCTATAACACCCGTCTCAACTACCAGATCACCTATAAGACCAATTACAATGACTACCGGGTGCTTGCTACCAACCTGCTCAGCACCAACAATTATGCCTTTGACCTTTCCGCCATCTCGCTGATGCAGGACGAGGTGGTCACGGATGTGCGTCTGGAGTTCGGCAAGGTGCCGGCTGGCTTTGCTTCTGTGGTAAAGCCTACCGTTACCATCCAGACCAGCGCCAACCTTGCCAATGGCTATCAGGTGGTCAACCGGGCCGACGCGGGTGGCCAATATATGAGCCAGTGGGAGACCGGACGCGCCGCATGGATCACCCTGATCGTCAAGCTCAATCAGCCCAATCTCCCCAAAACCGGCTATTGACATGATGGATAGGGGCGGCATTCTGTGTGCCGTCCCTATCCCCTGAACGGAGGTAAACAGATGACCTATTCTTCCTACCTGAATGATAAAGAACTCCGTGCGGCTGCGGATCGTTATACGGAGATGTATGGAGGACAATTTGAATGTGCCGATACAGGAGATGTCCTCCTTTATCGGAAGAACGAAGGAGACACATATATTTCGGTGAAAGCTGATTATCCGGTCCCGCTTTTTACCAAGCGGCTTCGGCAGGCCACCATGCACAAATACACAGTCAATTTACTGACGCTCTGGTGGATGCCTATTGATGAACAGGACCTGCAAGATATTCCCGGCTTCTATCGAAGGCTGTTCCAAGAGAGTGAGTGCAGCCCGGCCTCGGGCTTCGCAATGGAGTCTCCCCTAAGCCGGACGCCTAAATAATCAAAAACAACCGTCAATCATGGACTGTGTGGGCAATTACCTCGGGAACGAGGGCGCTTACACAGTCCCTTTTTATGCTCCGAGGAGGGATGCCCTATGAAAAATCTTCTGGTCCGTCTCGGGCCTAAAGCCCCCCGCTATTATGTTCAGATAATGGCGTTTATTTTGATTGTGACCTATATGATTACGCCAGCTCTGGCCGTAGAGGATATGTGGACGGCCGCAAACCGTATCATCGTCGATGTCTATAACAAGATTGCCGGGATCAGCACCGTGCTGGCCGGCCTGATGTCTGCCGTTGCTGTGATTGGAGCCAAAGTTTCCAATAACCAGCATAAAACCGATCAGGCATGGGACTGGCTCAAGCGTATCTGGATCGCTTGGGCCATCATTAACGGAATGGGCGCCTTCCTGGCCTATGTCCGGCCTCTTTTTGACGGCCTGGCCACCATTCAGTAAACCTCTCAGCCATACGCCGGTTGGGAGGTGGTTTTTATTCTTGAAGGAATTTTTAAGGGCTTTGTTCAGTGGGTTTACAGCCTGTGCCTTGAGATGGTCCAGTATATCGCAAATTCTCTTCTGGAAGTTTTTCAGATGGATCTCAGCTATTTCCGTCAGGTGGCTCCGGTCACAGACGATATTTTGAGTATCGTGATTGCCGTTGGGTGGGCGCTGCTTCTGGGCAATCTGGTCTTTCAAGCGATGAAGAGCATGGTCATCGGTTTGGGCTTTGAAGGTGAGGACCCCAAACTGCTGTTTACCCGGACTTTCGTGTTTGCCTTTTTGCTTCTGGTGAGTCAGCAAATTTGTGAAATCGGCCTCGGCATCTCATCGCAGGTGATTGCGTTGCTTCAGGTTCCCACCAGCGTCACCATTACCATCCCGGATGAAAATAATTTTACGATTGGAGCTTCTTGGCTCCTGATCATCATTGTTGGCATTGTCGTGATGTGGCAGTTTGTCAAGCTGTGCTTCGAGGTGGCGGAACGGTATGTCGTAACGGCTATTCTCGTTCTCATGGCCCCGCTTGCCTTTGGCATGGGCGGGTCCAAAAATACGGAGGACATTTTCAAGGGCTGGTGCCGGATGTTCGGCTCCATGTGCGTGATGATGATTATGAATGTCATATTCCTGAAGCTGCTGATTTCGGCTTTGGGGTATGTACCAAGCGGGGTTGCCGTCCTGCCCTGGATGCTTCTGATCGTAGGTATCGCCAGGGTTGCCCGCAAGATAGACGGCATCATCGCCCGCATGGGGCTTAACCCCGCCCTCACCGGCGATGGGCTCGGCCGCGGGCTTCCAGGCATGGTGGCTTATGCGGTTGTCAAGGGGATCGGAAGCTCCATCGCAAAAGCCGCCGGAAATTCCGTTGGAAATAAAAGTCGGAAAGGCGGCAGTTCCGGCGGAAGCTCTTCGGAGCCGCGTACCAATCCGCGCACACCCCCGCCGCCTCCGTCTGGCGGAAGTCCTGGCGGCGCTGGCGCCTCGCCTGGAGCTGCCAGCGCAGGACAACAGGCAGGAACACAGACGGACCCCCGTTCTCCTTCTGCTCAAGGCGGAGTGTATGCTTCCAAACAGACTGTGCAGGGCGTCTCCCCCAAGATGGATGAAGCCCCGCCAGAGGGCAGCCATGCAGCGGGGGTTGAACAACCGGCCGCTGAACACAAGGGCGGTAAGACGCCGACGATCCATACACATGGGGCACGACGCAGTTCTGTTCCCCCGGAGGCAAGGGGGACCCGTGCCTCTACTCCCTATACCGCCGCCTCTGTCCGGACAGGCGGGGTGAGCGGCGAGTCCTCCAAGGGGACGCTGGGCCGCACTGCCGGACCCCAGGATGGGACGCGCCGGCCGCCCGGCACTCCCTCGTATGACCAGGGAGACAGTAAGCGGCCCGATAGAGCAGGCGTAACCCGCAGGTCGGCCGTAACGCCTGGGACGGCTGCCGTGGCCGGTCCTGAACGCACGACGCACACCTCCAGCACTCGTGAAACCATGCGGGAGCGCCCGCCGCTTCAGCAGGACCGGACTCCGAAGATCCCGACGCCTCCTGGTGTCGCTGGAGGTGAAAAATCAGAGCCCCGCCCGCCGGTTGCTCCGGCAGGAACTGCTTCTCACGGTGCAGATACCGTGTCTCGTGTAGGCGGTAGCGCATCTGCTACAACGGAGAAATCCGCGGCCCGTCCCCCGGTTGGGAGTCAGAGGCCGCGTGAGGGCGGCGCTTCCACCCCCGGAACGGCAGGAACACGGCCGCCTATTGGTGGTCGTCAATCTCACGGTGGTGAAGTATCTTCCTCCAGTATGGCAGGAACGGGCACTCCCGCCGGGAGCAGTACCGTGTCTGGAGTGGTATCACCTTTCGTCGGTATGGCAGGAAGGCATACCGCCTCCCCCATCCCCCATGCCTCCCCGGGCGGCGAAGGTGTTTTGTCGGATATGGCAGGAAGTCCCCGCCCCACAGCAGGCAGCTCCCGGAGCAGCCGTGCCGCGCCCCCGCCCGGAACAGCAGGAACGGTATCCGCTGCCGGGCATGAGGCACATTCCGTTACAAGCGGCGCTTCTCCGTCCGGAACGGCAGGAACGCGCAGGCCCGGCGGGACTGGGAGGACTCCGGCAAAGGCGCAGACGCCTCCCGCCGCAACGGCAGGGACGGCTCCGCAAAGAGCCGACGCCCCTCCAGGTGTAAACCACGGCACCAGGCGTATGAAAGGCGCTATGCCGCCGACACCGGGCGGAACGGGAAAGTCTCCAAAAACCAGGAAGAAAAGGAGTGAGCCATGAGCAATCAATCTTCGGCGGGCCAGAAAGCGGCCCGGGCGGCTTCCGCCGCTGTAAATATTGCACGGGGAGCGGCCGCAGGCGGCGTCTATGGCGCCGCCGTGGAGGCCGCCAAATCATTTTTGCCGGAGCTGATCCGGCTTTTCGTCATCCTCCTGTGCGTTGTGCTTCTGGTTCCTATGCTCGTTTTCACAGCACTTCCCAACATTCTTTTCGGCTACTCCAGCTCTACCGACCAGGAAATCATCGACTTCACCGCGTCTGCTCAGGAGCTTGACGGGATATATCAAAATCTGGACAATTACCAGCAGCCTGCGGTTTTGCGCCTGGTGAACAGTATTCTCCCGCGCTTCTGGTCCGATGGAGAGCCTTTGTATGATGATTATGGCGTGGATCAGGACCTGGGGTACATGAACAAATACTGGCTGATGGCGATTGGCTCAGTCCGGTATAAACAAGACCTTTACACTATGGATGAAAGCGCCATTGAGGACATGATGTATGACCGCCTGACCTACTCTACCTCTCTGATCGACCGCATCCTGAACATCTTTGTCCGTGATTTGACGCCCGAGGAGTACATGGACAAGCTGAATTTTACCCAGGAGGAGCGGGACTGGGCGGCGCTGCTCTATTCCATGCTGGCGGAGGATCAAAACCTGTCCTACGGGGACAGCGACGGTGACGGCTACTACAACACGGACTACGGCGACATCACCTTTTCTGACGCGGAAACACCGGTCGTCTACTATAATCAGACGGATTCCCGCTGGGGAAATAAGATGTACGGCAAGTCCGGCACCATCGGGGAGGCCGGCTGCGGTCCCACCGCCCTGGCGATTGCCGTGGCCTCGCTGACAAGCAATCAGGTGACGCCCTACGATGTGGCCCAGTGGTCTGTGGAAAATGGGTACCGCTGTGAGGGAAACGGAAGCTACCACAGCCTGATTCCAAATGGGGGCGCGCATTATGGGCTGACCGTTACCGGGGTCGGGAACGACAGTAAAAGACTGGTGGATGCGCTCAAGAATGGAAAGCTCGTGATCGCCATTATGTCCAAGGGTCATTTCACCAGCTCCGGCCATTTTATCGTTCTCCGGGGCGTGACCGAGGGTGGAAAGATCCTGGTGGCAGATCCGGCCAGCGTAAAACGGAGCAATCAGGAATGGGAGCTTGGAATCATCCTCAATGAGGCGTCCCGCCGCGCTGGCTCAGGAGGCCCTTTCTGGGTCATGTCCGCTTAGGTGGCTCTTATGGCAGAACAAAATATGTGCCGAATGACACAGCTCCGTCTGCGTTACGGTATTTCTCAGGCAGACCTGGCAAATGCGGCCGGTGTTTCCAGACAGCTGATCAGCCTGATTGAACTTGACACGGCCAGTCAGAGCAAGGGCCATGAGGCCTTGATCCGGCGGGCCTTTTCCGCTGTCATCGCTTCCCGGCGGGCGGCGCTTGACGGGCTGGCGCACGAGTTAGATGCTGCCCCGTGGCTATTTTCGATGTCCAAGGAGGACGACGAGCATGGATTCTGAAACCTATTACATCCCAGTCAACTATACCGATGCGGGAAAGCTGTTCGGGCTCTTCGAGATCCGAAACGCAATCGAGTCGGTTGTCCTGGGCCTGCCGGTCCTGGGTCTTTGCACCGCGCTGCTGCCTTTTACGATCACATGGAAGATCATTGTGACGCTGTGCCTGCTGGTGCCGACCGTGGGATTTGCGCTGATTGGCCTGAAGGACGACAGCTTGACCCGTTATTTGAAAACCTGGTGGACCTGGCGTCGGCGGCGCCGGGTCCTGACCTATCGTGGAGAGGTGAATGCCCATGAATTTGAAAAACGCTATCTTCGGTGGTTCCGTCACGGGAATCAGTGACCGCAGCGGAGCCTATGACGGGAGCATCCAGGCCTGGCTCCCCATCAAGGATATTGTCCAGGGGGTCGCCGTCACCCGGGACAAACGCTTTGTCAAGATATTAGAGCTACTTCCCGTCAACTTCTACACCATGTCCAGCATGGATAAGAGCGCCGCCATAGAGGACTTTGCCGCCTATCTGAAAATCGCGCCAGCCAATCTTCAAATCAATGTCCTGACCCAGCCCTTTGACCTGGATGGCTACCTAAAGCTGCTCAGGGGCTATCTGGAGCGGGAGACCAATGAACAGTGCCGCTTGATGCTGGAGGAGAGCATGGACTATGTTCCTCAGCTGGTGGAGCGGGAAGCTCTTACCCACCGCTTTTTCCTGTCCTTTTCCTATGACCCGTCCATGAAGGCCCCGGATCACACACCGGAGGCCATTGCCGCGGTGCTCAACGAAAAGGCGGAGGTAGCCCGGAGATATTTGGACCGGTGCGGAGTGGCTGTTTTAGAGCCGGAATATGCGGACAATTTTATTTTGGAACTGTTCTACAAGCTCATCAATAAACACACCTCCCAGCATCTTCGTCTCCCGGACGGGGTATTCGATATGCTGGGGATGGTACATGGCGTCTACGATGAAGAAGCACTGAAGGCGCTGGACACGGCGGCCGCGGAAAGCGCCGGGAAAAAGAAACGGAAATGGTTTTCCCGAAAGGAGGCATCCCCGCTCTCCCGTCTGGAGGCCGGAGCCACCACCATTCCGGATCTGATCGCGCCGCCCGACATAGATACGCACCATCCCGATTATCTGCTGATCGACGGGGTATGCCACGCCTATCTCTACATCAGCGGCTATGGCTACTCGACCGTTGTAGGCAAAGGCTGGCTCACCCCCCTGATTGAAGCCGGGGAGGGAGTCAGCCTGAGTTTTTACTTGGTCAAACAGCCCCGGGAAAAGACGGTCAACGCCATCGGCCAGACAACCATGATCAACCGCTCCCGGATGAGGGATGTGGGTGATACCCGTCAGGATTTTGAGGAACTGGGGGACGCCATCGGCGCCGGACTGTACCTGAAGGAGGGAATGAACAGAGAAGGCCAGGATTTTTACTATATGCACACCTTGATTGAGGTCATCGCAGACGACCCGGACACCCTGGAGCAGCGGGTAACGGCGGTAGAGACCCTGTGCGTAGCCTCCGATATGCTGGCCAAGCGGTGCGAGTACAAGCATGAGGCGGCATTCTTGTCGTTTCTTCCGCTGTTGATCTCAGACCCGGATATTGAACGGAAAAGCCGCCGGAACGCCTTGACCTCCGGTGTGGCCGCCTCGTTTCCCTTTGCTTCCTTTGAGCTGAGCGACCAAAAGGGTATCTTTCTGGGCCTAAACCTCTACAACCGCTCTCCGGTATTCATCGACTTGTACGATGACTACAAATACACCAACGGCAACTTTGCCGCGTTCGGCAACAGCGGAGCGGGCAAGTCCACCCTGCTTCAGAGCATCGGCAAGCGGCTTCGGGAGCAGCAGCGGAAGGTGATCTACATTGTCCCCGAAAAGGGCCATGAGTACCGTCCCCTGTGCGAGGCGGTGGGCGGCCAGTTTATCAAGCTGGGGCCGTCCTCCCCAGATTGTATCGGCCTGATGGACATTCGCCGTCTGAAAGCCTCTCCCTACGCGGCTCAGAATGGTGGTACCCAGCGCCGGGAGTCCCTGCTGGCGGAGAAAGTCTCCTGGCTCTCCGTATGGTATTCTCTCCAGAAGCGCAATTTGTCGGAGGAGGACATGAACTACATCGACGCCTCTCTGATTGAGTGCTACGGCCGCCGGGGGATCACCTTTGACAATGCCAGCCTGTTTGAGGAGGACGGCGTGACCATCAAGGAGATGCCCGTTATCCAGGAGTGGTACGACATCCTGCGGGAGAAGCAGGAAACCAAGCACCTGTCAGTAATCCTGACCCGCTATGTATCCGGGTCGGCCGCCTCCATGGGTGGGCATACCAATGTGGACACGGAAAACCCCTACATTGTGATCGACCTGACTGATATTCCCGATGACCTTCAGTTGGCGACTGTGTACGCGGCCACCGGCTTTGCTACCGACATCACCGTGCAGAATGGGGATGTGGGAACGGCCCTGCTCTCCGACGAGCTGTGGAAGCTCCTGGGGGCGAACTCCAATCCTCTGGCCGCCGACTACACCATGCGCATGGTAAAGTTGATCCGCTCTCAAGGAGGGGTTGCGGGCGTCACATCCCAGGGCATGGCCGATATGATGGCGCTGGACGGAGGCAAGTATGGGAAAGGTATTTTGGACAGCTGCCGGATCAAATTCATCATGCAGATGGAAGATCAAGAGGCAAGGCTGGTGCAGAACATCCTCAATCTGACCGAGGAGGAGACGAAGATGATTACCCGCTTCCGCCGGGGGGAAGGTCTGCTCTGTATTGGTCATAACCATGTCCCCATCGCCGTCCATGTGTCCCCCAGGGAATATGAGGCCATTACCACCTCGCCCACTGACCTGCGAGCAAGGCAACAAGCAAGGGTGGAATAGTTCTCTCATGGCAAGAAAATGCCGGTAAAACGATAGCGTTTTACCGGCATTTCTCTACTGCTTTAAGTGCTCCCTTGCTCGTTCAGCCAATTCTCCATAAGCTGTTCCTTTTTCAAATACTGCTGAACAAGGGCGGAAAAGTCGTTGTCAAGTTCAGCTTTAAGATAAGAGCGGATTCTATGATCGAGCGTTTCTTTATCCATCTTGGCTTGACCAAAATTGAGCCCGACCAAAAATTCCCGCGCCCCATAGCTGCCGACGGAGAAAAACAACTCCAGGAAGTAATAGTCATCCTGTTTGCGGAAATCGGGGTTTTTACTACACTCGGCGTATAAGTAAATGCGCTCCTCAAACGCTTTGGAGGATAGTGAAAAATGGGTGGAATAGAATTCATCGTCTATGATGTCGATAGTGTATGGCTCGTTCATATCGTATCCCCTGTTCGCATTTATTCCCTAATGTAATTTTACTGCTCATATTATACTCATTTTCCTAAGAAAGTAAAGGAGATGGCATCAATGCTTGAGAAAAAAGATCATGTAAAGCGGATACAAGAAATCACCTTTGAAGCCTACAAATCCAGCGGCCGGATCGCCGCGCTTCTGGACCAGAATACAGGCCCCTCGGAACAGTTGTCTGAGGAACTGGAGCGGGTGGCAGCTCAAATAGAGCATGGGGCGATAGAACTCCGCAACCTTTGCGCCCGCTATCAGGCGCCGCTTCCTCCGGTAGGGCAAAAGCCCGCGCTGGAGCCGTTGAACATCGCCGGCCGTGCGGAGTGTAACGAATTTGGCTGGCTTCATATCCAACTGAACGCGCTGCTTCCCAACTGCCGCTTTGCAAGCCCCCTGTGGATCACAGACACCATAACCAGGCTCCTGGACCGACTGGAGCGGCGAAACGGCAAGCTGCCTCTTTTGGAGGAGGCCCTGCTGATGATCGACGAACACTGCGACATCGCCGCCCGGCAGGTCTACGACCAGGATAATAAAGCGTGGAAGGCAATCTCAAACGCGCTCAAGGGCCGGGTCGTCGCTGACGATGACCAGTACAGCCTGGGGGTATGCCTGCTGTCCAGACGCTCGTCGGAAGCGGAGTGCCACATCTATGTGCTCCCTGTTCAGGACGCGGGAGACTTTTTCTTCCTGCGCTCCGACCAATACCCCTTTTCCCGTTGACCTCCGGCTACACCGGACCGCACGGCGGGCGTACAACATCGGTTACAGCGGCGGGCAAATCCCCGCCTTAGCCCGTTACATACAGCATACGATTTTAGACCGGACCATCGGGGCGTCCCACAGCAGGATGTAACCGATGGTCCGGGCAGTTTTTTGCCGTCTGCTCTGGCTTTTTGTACGGCGCTTCATCCGTTACATTGAAAATTTGTAGATGTCCTATGCCACCTACCGATACAAACAGACCTCAAATCTGAGAGGAGGGCTACCATGCTCTATGACCGCAGGGATTTTGGCCTGCTCCGTCTGGCCGGGACCTATCAATGGCTCCCCCTGGCCCCGCTGCGGACCCTTTCCTCCCTGAAACACCTCTACCGTGAGGCGGAGCTTCTGTCTGCGCTGGGACTGTTGAGCTTTTCCCGCAGCAATCAATACCTGATGCCCTCCCCGGAGGGTTATCAATTTCTGGCGTCTATGGAAATCGACTGCCACGCCCCCACCAAACGCCCTTACGCGAAAAGCTCCGCCCTACGACGGCGGTTAGAGGTGGGGACCGTCCTGCTCACCTGCCTGGGAGCAGGAATTGAGCCGGCCTATGACAACGTAGACCGCTTAAAACGCCAACCGGTTTTTCTCCCCGCTTTCGCCCTGCGCGGCGGGGACGGCAATCTGATGAACGCCGCCAGCTGTGTCGGCTTCGGCCACTGGGGAAACCACGCTTATCTCCTCCAATATGTCAGCCGGCAAAATCCCGGCTTTTTTATGAACAATGAGCTGTCCCATCTCTATAACCTGGCAAGCGTGTTCAGTGAGCGCCTGGACACGCCCCAGGCCCTTCTTTTGGCCGGAGAGAGCTATCGGTCCATTTATGAAATGCTCTCCAACCAGACCCCATCGGGACGGAACGGGAAAAAGGGCTTTACCGATTACAGCCAGGCATATCCCCGGCTTGGTATTCCGGTGTCCCTGGTTTCCTGTGACGATACCGGGGCCATGCAGCTGGCGATCATGCGCCAGATGGATTACCGCACCCGGATTGCGCAGGCTGCCTTTGGAGCCCGGTGGAAGCCGGAGGACGACCGCCTCCCGGAAGCGGACGGCCATGTGGACGGCAATCCCCTGGTGATCGCGGTGGACATGGACCTGCGCCGCTTGGAGCGGGTCTGCCGCGACGCGTGCCAACAGGGACGGCGTGAAATCCTTGTGGCCGCCCTGGAGGGCCAGATGTCCGGCCTGCTCTTGGACCAATTTCCGCGTAGGGCGCCGGTCCGGGCCCTGCGTATCAATACACATGTGCTTACGGCGGCTTTCGGAGAAAACTTTTCCGCAGGCGATCCCTGGCCGAATGAGCCGCTTCGGTGGAAAGGCGGGCTGATCCATGTTTAGGCTGTCGGAAAAGCTGGCCCGCCTGGAAGACCGCATTTCGGGCCGCTGGGGAAAGAAGCTGGACCGTTTTTTCGACCGCCGCAAGGGAAAGTGGAAGTTTTATATCCCGCTGGGGCTGTTCTGCTGGTACTTTTACGGAATGCTCATCAACTCTGTCCACCTGGGAATCCAATCCACCTTTAACGCGACCGGCGAGCCGGTGGGCTCCATTTGGGTCGTCAACCCATTCCGCAATCTGCTGGCCGTCTTTACCCCCACGGGGCTGGGCGTCACGGCAATCTGCTTTATCCTTTTTTGCCTCATCACCAAAAAGGGCTACATCTGGTTTTCCGGCTACAAGTTTATCCGGGACAAACGCGGCTTTGACATTCTTCCCGATGGCACACACGGTACCTCCGGCTTCATGTCCAAGAAAGAACAGGAGAAGATTTTGCTGACGGGCCCCATCTCGGAGCTGTCCGGGACGCTTCTCGGCAAGCTGAAGGATGATCCGGACGATGATGACAAGTACGCTGAGTATGTGACTCTGCGCCCCAATAGCGGCCTGACGGAGCACATCATGGTGTACGGCGCCACCGGCGCGGGCAAGACCCGTGGCCTTGTGAAGCCCTTTATTCTTCAATGTGCTGCTAAACGGAGCACGCAGGAGAGCCTGATCTGTGTAGATCCGAAGGGAGAGGTCTACGAGAGTATGTCCTCTTTTCTCCGGGAACAGGGTTATGAGGTCCGGATGTTCAACCTTCTGGACATGGAAAACAGTGATGCCTGGAACTGCCTGAGCGGGATCGAGAAGGACAAAGACCTGGTGCAGTCCATCGCGGAGGTCATCATCAAGAATACCTCCAACGCCAACGAGCGGCAGGACTTTTGGGAAAAGGCGGAGCTCAATCTGCTCATGGCTCTGATGCACTATGTCGCAACCCAGACCATCCCCGGCACCACGGAACTGCTCCCGATTCAGCAGCGGTCTCTCGGGGCCATTTACCGGATGCTCTCCAACGAGTCCTTTGGGGATCTGGAACGGCGCTTTGAGGCGCTGCCCAAAGGCCACCCGGCGCTGGCGCCCTATGGTATTTTCAAGCTGGCCAACCGGCAGATCTGGGGCAACATCGCCATTGGATTGGGCAACCGACTGTCTGTGTTCCAAAACCCTTTGGTGGACAAAATCACCTCCTACAACGAGATCGACCTGACGCTTCCCGGGCAAAAGCCCTGCGCCTACTTCTGTTGTATCTCCGCGCAGGACTCCTCTCTGGAGTTTTTGAGCTCCCTGTTCTTTTCCCAGCTCTTCGCCCGTCTCATTGAGTACGGCCGGCGTCACGGCAAGCATGGGCGGCTGCCCATGACGGTCAATGTATGCCTGGAGGAGTTTTGCAACATCGGGAAACTTCCGGACTTCAAGCGGGTGCTCAACTTCTGCCGCGGCTCCGGGATCTTCTGCCAGCTCATTGTGCAGTCTATTCCCCAGCTCCAGGACCGCTACCCCAAAACGGAGTGGGAGGAGCTGATCGGCTGTACGGATATTCAGATCTGCCTTGGATGCAACGATGTGGACACGGCGACCTACATCTCAAAAAAGTGCGGCATGGTCACCATCAAGGTGGAGAACAACCAAATGCCGCTTTTGCCGTTGTTTTCTCCGGTTTATAGCTCCACCCGTCCATACAGCCAGACCAAGAGCAACACCCAGCGGGCCCTCATGCTCCCGGATGAAATCATGCGCATGGACAATCAGGAGAGTCTGGTACTTCTCCGAGGTCAAAAACCGCTGAAGCTCTACAAGATCACGCCGGACGAACACCCCAGCTTCCAGCGTCTGCACGATGTTAAGGTATCAGACTACACCCCCGAATGGCGCCGCCAGGAGGAGACGGCCAAGGCCGAAAGGAAGACCCAGGCCAAGTCCCGGCCAGCGCCGTCCGCGCCGGAGGCCGGTCCTCCTCCCGCTCAGCCGGCAGATACTGTGCCGGCACCCCCTGTCCAAAAAGAAGCCGGTGGGGAGACGGCGCCTCACAAGGAGCAGGATCAGATCCTCCGGCAGGAATACGACTATGGACTTCTGGACCCGGAATTGGATCGTGTCTCCTCCCAGTCGCCGGACACCGAGGCCCCCTATGGCGCCTTTGACCTGATCGAAACATCCCCGGATGAAGTGGGCAGGCCATAAGCCATTCCATGTCCCTGCGCCGCTGACAATCAACAAACTTGTGTAAAAAAGGAGATGGTCCCAATGAAGGCAGCACCAATGACAAAAAAGCCGTCTTTCCCACTGATGAAGCAGGGGGACATTCAGAATATCTACCATTTGCAGATGCCCCGCTGGCTGTTTACCGATCCCCGATACATGGGGCTCTCCCTGGAGGCTAAGGTGACCTACACCTTTTTACTCAACCGCTTCCAGCTCTCCCGGCTCAACGGCTGGATCAATGACGACGGAGAGGTGTTCATCATCTACACCCGCCGCTCTCTGGCCAGCGAAATGCAGGTGAGCTATCACAAAATCATTGAGGCGATGAAAGAACTGTCCTCCGCCGGTCTGATCTGGGAGCGCCGGTGCGGCCGCGGAGACGCCAATCAGATCTACCTTGCCCTGGTGGAGCACCGGGAGACGGCAGGCGGCAGCGCCCCCTTTGTGCCCCCGGAACATGAGGCCGCTGGAGGGGAGCAGCCGGTACCCGCTGGTGAGCCGGCTTTGGAGACAGGGCCATCCGGCCAGAATCGTACTCCACCGGAGCCGCACGAGGCACAGGCCCCTCCCGCCTCCTCAAGAAGTGCGGGATCGGAACTTCTTGTCCCCTCTCATCTGAAGCAGCGGGGCACTGCGGCCGGTTTAGAAGTCCCAGACCCGAACTTCTTGAAGTCCCAATCCGGAACTTCAAGAGATTTGGAAACGGAACTTCCAGAAGTTGACCAACGGGACTCCAGTTATATTGACTTAAATCATACTGATGGGATTCATACTGAATTCAGTCTGTCCTGCCCGTCCGGCGCCGGAGACCGGATGGACGGACTGGGGCCATGGTGGAGAAACCTGTCCGAGCAGGAACAGCTTGCGCAGATTCTGGAGAACTGTTCCCTGTGGGTCTTTGACCCGGAAACGGCAAAGGTGTTTGAAAATGCCATTGAGCGGCTGTTTTATACCCAGGAATACCGGATCGGGAAGGCTGTCCTGCCCCAGGCCAATGTGCGCTCCCGCCTGTGGGATCTGGACAGCACCATCCTCCAGTCCGTGGAGGGAAAGCTCCGTCAAAACCAGCGCAATGTCAAGAACTCGACCGCCTATACCATGGCGGTCATTTTTAACGCCATCTGCGAATCACAAAGCGATCTTCTGCTTGACCCCTATCTCAACAGCATAGGCGGAGCCCCCGGCAGGGAGTGAGAAAGGCGGTGAAAATCAATGCTTTTGACAAATGACCAGCGGTTTCTCCTCGACATCCTGCGGGAGGTCCGCTGTATGCGGCTGGATCAGATTCTTCCGCTTATGCGTCTCCGCGATCCAGCCAAAGCCAAGTCCCACTGTGAGGCTATCCTGCGCTATCTGCGCTATGCGGGAGAGCTGGTCCCTGTTGGAGACAATCTCGTGTGTCTGGCAGAGTTCCGGGGGCAGGCGGCGGACCCTGAGATGCTGTGCGCGCTGGACATTTTACTGTCCCTCGCAATCGGCCCGCCGCTTCAGCTTACCAGCCGGAGGCCGCCTTACAAACTCTGCTTCCTGCTGGAGCGGGGAAGGGAGAGTGGGAAAATCGACGCATTCGCGGTCCTGCCGGTGGAGCCGGGACGAGAACAGCTTGTCAGCATCCTTTTGGCGCAGCAGTCTCAGGATGTGACCGTGCTTTTGTCCCTGTCCGATTTGGAACAGCACCGGCTTTTACATATCAATCAGCGGCACTACTTCGTCATCCGGAAGGAGGGTCGCCTGCGGTTCTTTAAGGGAGGTGAGGCCAGCCAATGACAGCCGCAGTAAGCGAACAACTTAGCCCAATCAGAAAGGAGCCAGACTATGAGCTACACAGAGCATGATGAGACCATGGATAGCCGCAGCTTGGACGGTATCACGGCTTCAGGCGCTGCGGAATCTTCACCCGTGGGCGTTTCTCAGGAAGCGCCCGGTGTGGAGAGGGCAGATCCCGCCGGAGACAGGACAGAAGGCATAGCCCCCGTCCTGGAGGCTGGCACCGAGGAGGAGGCGACCGCCCCCGCAGCCCAGGCGGAGGGAGGCGGGCTGGACCCGCCTGAAGCTCCCTTGCCTTCCGGTGAAAGCGAGCAGACCGGCGAGGCTGGTCCGGAAACACCGGTCGAAGAAAAGCCAAAACGCAAGCGGGTTTCCCGCAAAAAGGCGGCGGATTCCCCGGAAGATACATCCGGCGGCGAGGCCGCTGGGGAGGCCGCTCAGGCGTCTGAGGGGGAAGATACCTCCAGCGGCGCCTCGGATGATTTGAGCGCCCAGGGAGGCGATACGCCGGAGCATGACGATGACGAGGATCTGGAGACGGATGCCTTTGTCCTGAGTGATGGTGGAGAAGAGATGCCGCCCACCCCATTGGAGGGTACAGGTGATGATGATACGGCAGACGCCCCAATGGAAGGTCCCGAGCCCGCGCCGTCTCCCAAGGCACGGCCGGCGCGGCGTACAGCGTCAGCGGCAAAGACGGCCAACAGGCCTAAAAAGGAATTTACCAGCAGGCCGTTGAAAGATAAGCCCACGCTGCTCTCCCTGGATCTGAACAAGCTGGACGAGGACCTGTCCGAAGAGGAGCGGAATGAATGGAATGCCATCTATGCATCCTACCGTTCCAAGTCCATTCTGACCGGGCGGATCATGGGCATCGACACCCATTCCTTTACTGTCCGCAACCGGGAGACAAGGCAAACCGAGCGGCGCAAGATGCTGTGCGCCGTTATCATCAACTACCGGGTCAAGGTGCTGATTCCGGAAACCGAAGTGTGGTACCCAGGCCAGGAGCGGCCGCCCTATGTACTTCGCAACATGAGCGGCGCAGAGACCGACTATATCATCCTGGATGTAGACCGCGAGGGTGGTGTGGCCATTGGCTCACGCCGAATGGCGCTGGCCGCCCAGAGGCACTTTTTCGATACCATCAAAGGAGGGCGGAGCATTGGCGAGAGGCTGACCTGCCGCGTTCTGGCTGTGGGCCCCAGGCGGTGCCTGGTGGAGTGTGGAGGCAGGGATATGAGCCTAAGCCAGAAGGACCTCACTTACATCGCTACACCTGATCTCCGGACGCGGTATCACCCCGGGCAGACTTTGAACTGTGTTCTGAAGGAGTACGACCGCAGAGAGGGGCAGTTCTGGGTTTCAGTAAAGGATACAGTGGACAACCCCTTTTTTGGAGCGCTCCGAAGGCACCCTATCGGAAGCCGCCGGCAGGCGGTCATCTCCGGCAAATACGGCGGCGGCGTGTTCTGCACGCTCTCCGACGAAACGGTATGTCTCTGCCACTACTCCACACTGCACTCAGACCTGGATTTCCATGTGGGGGACACGGTCATTCTGGCAATCAAGCAGTTTGATTATGAACGCAGCCTGATCTATGGCCGCATCCTCTCCAAGTGGTGAGTAGAATGGCAGATGAAAAGTGTCTCCTGGAAGATCTCCAGGATCTTGTAGGCTGTCTCTATCTCTCGGATCTGAGACTGCTGTGCAGCCGTGAGCGCGTTCGTCAGGCCCTGAAACAGCTCAAAGCGGAGGATTATCCCCCGGCCCAGTGGCAGGATGCAGTTCATTATCTGATGTCCTAAGGTGCAGCCAAGCCCTGCCGTCTTATACGCTGATATGAGAAAAGCGAATGCCCGCAGGCCTTCTTTAGGATGTGTCCTGCGGGCATTCAACTTGCAATATTGATAAAGTAAAATGGTAAATTTCGTTTCAGGCCCCACATCGCCCACCCAGTATTGATTGTTTCTTTATCCTTCTCTGAAATACATAGGGGCTACGATCCGTTTCAGAAAACCTCAAGCGCCGCTTGACGCATCTCTCTGAAAGTTGTATAATTTCATATAGTTAGTTATTGCTAACCAGCGAAATTATGAATGGAGGTATTCCTATGTCCCTGATTCAAAAAGAAATTGCCGATTTCTCTGTCCAGTGCTACCAGAATAACGCCTTCCGCACTGTTACCAAGGCGGATGTACTGGGAAAGTGGAGCGTGTTTTTCTTCTATCCCGCCGACTTCACCTTTGTGTGCCCCACGGAGCTGGAGGACCTGGCAAACCTCTACGATAAATTCCAGGCCATCGGCTGCGAAATTTACTCCGTTTCCTGCGATACCCACTTTGTCCATAAGGCGTGGCATGACGCCTCCGAGCGCATCCAGAAGATCCAGTATCCCATGCTGGCCGATCCCACACATTGTCTGGCAAAGGATTTTGAGGTCTACATTGAAGCCGACGGCGTGGCGGAGCGGGGCAGCTTCATTGTCAACCCCGAGGGAAAAATCGTGGCCTATGAGGTCAACGCCGGCAATGTGGGCCGGAACGCCGACGAGCTGCTGCGGAAGGTACAGGCGTGCCAGTTCGTGGCGGAGCACGGAGACGAGGTATGCCCTGCGAAGTGGCAGCCTGGCGCCGAGACCCTGAAGCCCAGCCTGGACCTGGTGGGACAGCTTTAAGATATGGACCAGATGGCAAACTTCTACGATGTCGTGGTCATCGGCGGTGGTCCAGCGGGACTCACCGCCGCCCTCTACCTGGCCCGGGCCCGCTACCGGGTGGTGGTCGTGGAGAAGGATCACTTCGGCGGGCAGATCACCATTACCTCGGAAGTGGTGAACTATCCCGGCGTGGGCAGGACCAGCGGGACGGAGCTTACCGAGACCATGCGAAAGCAGGCGGAGGGCTTCGGCGCTGAATTTCTGCTGGCCGAGGTCATCGGGCTGGAGCTCTCCGGCGATGTAAAGACCGTCCGCACCAGCCGGGGGGATTTGAAGTGCTTCGGCGTTCTCCTGGCCACCGGCGCCCATCCCCGTATGGTGGGCTTCCAGGGTGAGGAGCAATTCCGCGGTCGGGGCGTGGCCTACTGCGCCACCTGTGACGGAGAGTTCTTCACCGGGAAGGAGGTCTTTGTGGTGGGCGGCGGCTTCGCCGCGGCGGAGGAGAGCGTGTTCCTCACCAAATACGCCCGCCAGGTGACCATTCTCATCCGGGGAGACGACTTCACCTGTGCACAGGCGACAGCGGACGCAGCCAGAAACCACGAGAAGATCACCGTCCTCACCAACACGGAGGTGGAGGAGGTGTCCGGAGACACCGCTCTCCGCTATCTCCGGTACCGGAATACCAAAACTGGTCAAGTGACCAAGCACCACGCGGCGAATGGAGAGACCTTCGGCGTGTTCGTCTTTGCCGGTTATGAGCCGGCCACGGAGCTGGTGCGCAGCCTGGCCGAATTGAATGACCAGGGCTATATTCTCACAGACCGGAGCCAAAAGACAACTGCGGACGGCCTGTACGCCGCGGGTGATGTATGCGTCAAGCCTCTGCGCCAGGTCGTCACCGCCGTGGGAGACGGCGCCCTTGCCGCCACGGAGCTGGAACGCCTGTGCGCCGCCATGCAGGAAAAGACCGGCATCCATCCCAAGGCTCCGGTGAGCCGGACAGCAGAAACGGCGGCTTCTACCGAAACAAGCAGCACGCTTTTTACGGGGGATATGCTGGCTCAGCTCCATGCTGTATTCGCCCGGATGTCCTCGCCTCTGATCCTGCGGCTGTATCTGGACGAAACGCCTCTTTCGGCTGAATTGAAGCAGTATATGGAGGAACTGGCGGCACAGAGCAGCAAACTCACAATGGAGACAGGAGCGGCCGGAGAGATGGAACACCCGCCCTGTGTCCGAGTCTGCCGGCCGGATGGGAGTTGGACGGGCCTCGCTTTCCATGGGGTCCCCGGCGGCCACGAGTTCACCTCCTTCGTCCTGGGCCTCTACAATGCCGCCGGACCGGGGCAGGCTCTGGACGAAGATACAAGAGCAGCGATCCACTCCATCCAGAAGCCCATCAAATTAGAGATCCTGGTCTCCCTCTCCTGTACCATGTGCCCGGAGCTGGTGACGGCAGCCCAGCGGATCGCCGCGGAAAATCCGCACATTACCGCCCAGGTCTATGACCTGAATCACTTCCCAGACCTGCGGGAGAAATATCAGGTCATGAGCGTCCCGTGCCTCGTCATCAATGATGGGGAGCAGGTATCCTTCGGAAAGAAAAGCATCCGGCAGTTGTTAGAACTCTTAACATAGCAAGGAAGCCGCGTTGCGGGCCGTTTGGTCTACAACGCGGCTTTCCTCTGCAAAAGATGCTTGTAGCGCGGAGCCTTTTGGAGTATTCTTTAGTTATCAAGAACTAACTCCAAAAGAGGCATATTGCTATGAGGAAATCAGATCTGGACTTCTGGCAGGGAATGGCCGCACATTACAGCAAATTCATGCGGCGCTCCGCACCGATATATGCGGAAATCTGCAATCACATTCGTCCGCATCTCACCCGGGATATGAATGTATTGGAACTGGCCTGTGGCACAGGTCAGCTATCCTTTCCCTTGTCTCCGTATGTCCGGTTGTGGGAGGCCACCGATGCCTCTTCCAAAATGATTGCGGAGGCGAAGAAACAGACCGGATCTTCCCGGCTTCATTTCTCGGTACAGGATGCTTCCCGGTTGCCGTATGCCTCGGAAACCTTTGACGCGGTGGTAATCGCCAATGCCCTGCATATCTTACCGGAGCCGGAAAAGGTTTTGCGGGAAGCTCGGAGAGTCCTAAAGCCGGGCGGGTGGCTATTCGCTCCTACCTTTATCCACGCTGGGGGGAAACTTGCCAGCCTGCGGACCTGGGGTATGGAGCGGACCGGCTTTCGCGTCTACCACTTATGGAACGCCGGGGAATTCATTGCTTATCTTTCGTCTCACGATTTCTGGGTGACGGAACACTCCCTGCTCGGGGGGCGTGTACTGCCTGTGTGCTATGTGGCGGGCAGGAAGTAACTGCCCAGAATGGGGGTCGAAGGCGGGCCATCGGCGCTGTATGACGGTGGCCCGCCTTCTGATAATCAATGAATGCGGGCTTTTTGTGTAGAGGGCAAATACAAACAGCAAATAATAGGGACAGTCGTTTGGAGCTATAAATTTTCACTCCAAACTTCATGTTGACATATTTCCAGACGGCCATTATAATAATAGTAGCAGGGATGGTTTCTGCATGAGACGAGTGACGGTTCTGACTCGTCGGTAAAATAAAAATTGACCGAGCGAAGATGTTGAGTGACGGTACTGACTCAACGGTAAAATAAAAATTGACCGAAAGAAGCCATCCGGCGGGGAGGGATCGCCCTCCCCGCTTTTCTTTTGTTAAGGGGGGCGAAAAATGGAGTATATTGCGGAGATCCACAGCCTGTCAGCAAAATTTTTTACAGATTACCCTCACAGTCAGTATTCGGAGATTGCCGTAAAGAAAAACAGGCCATACTCCTGTCTGTTGATCGAATACATGGACGACCTGTTCATCTGCATTCCTTTTCGTTCCCATATCCGCCACCCCTATGCTTATCATTTCAAAAGCTCCGCCAGATCTCAGCGCAGCCAGTCCGGCCTTGACTACACAAAGTCCATCCTAATCAAGAATAATGCGTACATAGATACCACTGTACCGGCACTCGTCGATCAGGACGAATATAAAGAAACGATGGTCAACTTGCCGCGTATCGTACAGGAGGTTTTTTCGTATATTTCGGATTACAGGGATGATCTGAATGAGGTCCGCAAACTTCACCCAAGGGAGTGGCAGCGCCGCTATGGCCGGTCTACTCTACCATACTTTGAAAGTTTTCTACGAAATACAAGCGGCAGCGAATGAAAACCGCCCTTCTGAGCAAATGCTCGGAGGGGCGGTTTTGTGCTTCACACTTATATTCAAGTTGGTGCTGCATTGTGGCGTCTGCTTTTTTATTTAATTGCGTCCTTCAATACCTTGCCAGCCTTAAAGACTGGCATCTTCCCGGCTGGGATCACAATGGGCTCGTTGGTCTTGGGATTCCGGCCGGTACGCTCGGCGCGCTCTTTCACTTCAAAGCTGCCGAAGCCAGTGAGTTGGACCTTATCTCCCGCGCACAACGCTTTCTCGACCTGGGAGAGAAATGCGTTCAAGACTTTCTCCGTATCCGCTTTGGAGACTCCGCTCTCCTCGGCCATACCAGCAATCAGTTCTCCCTTGTTCATAAAGCAAATTCCTTTCTTTTTCTATTGATTTGGATAAGCACTCTTTATATGATAGCCGCATCGGCGGCTTACCACAGGGATGAAGCCCAAGGCATAACGGCTGAGGGCGTTCCACCCTCAGCCGCAACCGCGGTCAGCACATATCCCGTGCCCACTCCCGAACCTCTTCCAAAGTCAGCTCGAAGCGGCCGCCTGCCGCAACCGTATTCCCGGACATATCCACGATCATATAGCCGCCGAGGTTGTCCGGACTGATGGGCGCATGGGATTTCCGCATCATGTAGCCAGCCGCCTTCAGTACACGGCGGAGCGATTGCTCCAGGGAGTCCTCTGTACGCATCGAAATACCTCCTATTTGATATTCCGAGCCAAACCACGCCGCGCTCCAACCGTTTTCCTGCTGGTATTATAACAGGGAACTCACGGAAAATGCAACTGTGCGGGATGGTTTGGATGCTTTTTCCCTTGCGTTTCCAATGCAGGCACTCAAAATTAGCGCAAAAGAGACTCGGACACCGAAGTGAACATATGTCACTCACGCTTGCAAAAGGCCTCATCTCTCCAGCATCCTAAAAATCTGAATATTCTCTGATCAGACAGCCGCGGTGCAGGTAATAGAATACCCGCACCGCGGCGTTGTCTTTTTCAATCAAAGTGTCCAGCGGCTGGACTCCGTTCGCTCGGAGACGAAATCCCGGTAGATGCCCGCCTGCTGGATCAGTTCCTCATGGGTGCCCCTTTGGACGATGCGGCCCTGATCCACCACCAGAATCTGATCCGCACCCCGCACCGTCTTGAGCCGGTGGGCGATCATCAGCACGGTTTTCTCCCGCGTCAGGGCTTCCATAGCCTTTTGAAGCTGGCCCTCATTCTCGGGGTCCACATTGGCCGTGGCCTCGTCAAAGATGACGATGGGCGCGTCCTTTAAGAGGCACCGAGCAATGGAGATGCGCTGCTTCTCGCCGCCGGAGAGTGTGGCGCCGCCCTCGCCAATCACCGTGTCATATCCATCCGGCAGGGCAGAGATGAAGTCGTGGCAGCACGCCTTTTTTGCGGCCTCCACCACCTGTTCATGGGTAGCGCCCGGGCAGCCGAACTTGATGTTGTTCTCCACTGTGTCGGCAAAGAGGTACACCCGCTGGAACACCATACTTACCTGCTCCATGAGGGACTCCAGCGTGTACTCCCGCACATCCCGGCCACCGATGGTCACACGGCCGCCGTCCACATCCCAAAACCGGGCGATCAGGTTGCAGAGGGTGGTCTTGCCGGAGCCGGAGGGCCCCACAATGGCGGTGGTGGTCCGGTCTGGGATAGTCAGTGACACATCCTTGAGGATGGGGCGGCTTCCATAGGAGAAGTTCACATGGTTGAATACAATCTCGTGGCTCTCCGGGCGGATGGCCGTGCCGCGCTGATCCATCTCCGGGATGTCGTCCACCTGGTTGGCGTGGTCGATGGAGCTGCCCACCAGACGCAGGGCAGACACGCCGCTGCCCGCGGACTGGATTTGGGAAAAAATCAGGAAGGAGACGATGACCGCCATCAGCGCATTGGCGAGGGACATGGCTCTCGTCAGGCACAGCCCCACCGACGCCGCCAGAATTAGAACGCTGAACAGGTGGAGGACCATCTCCTGGCCCCAGATATAGGGAGTGAACAGCTTCTCCACCGCCAGATTGTTCGCCCTGCTGTCCTCCAGCGCCTGCCGCACCCGCTTGTCACCCTTTCCGGTCAGGTTAAAGGACTTGATGACACTCATGCCCTGGAGCTGTTCCAGCACCGCCTCCACCAGCCGGGCCTCGTCTCGCTGGCACTTGGGGGCAATCTTGGCGGACTGCTTCTCCATTCCGGAGAGGAGGGCCAGATACACCAGCATCCCCGCCAGGGCCAGCAGGCCGATCCGCCAGTCCCAGAACAGGACGCACAGCAGCATAACAGCGGAGTTGATCAGGCCGCCCAGGATACCGACCAGCACCATGGGGCCGGTGCTCTCCACCTCGTCCAGAACGGTGGTGGTAATGCCGGTGAGCTCTCCCAAACTCTGGTCGTTGAAATAGCCCATGGGGACCCGCTTGAGCTTGTCACCGATGGAAATGCGCTTGTTCGCCACCATGAAATAGCCGGCGTGGGTCTGCTGGAGCTGGCTGAAGCGGTTGAGGACCGCACGGCCCAGAATGCTGGCCAGCAGAAGTCCCAGCGCCTGCCAGGCCGGGGCGGAGTCTGTGGAGCCGCCCACAAGGGCCAGCACCACCACATAGATGGCCGCGATCTGGAACATGTGGAACACCGCGTAAAAGAAGCCTAAAATCATGGACCTTCGGATATTGCCCTGCTCCTCTCCGGCAAAGTCCCAGATTTTTTTCAAAACACCGATCATGCCTGCTCTCCCTCCTTTGCGCCCATATGCGCCCGCCACATCTCCTGATACAGCGGGCAGTTCTTCAAAAGTTCCCCGTGGGTGCCCACATCCTGGATGCGGCCGCCATTGACTACCACGATCTGATCCGCGCCGGTGATGGTGCTGAGGCGGTGGGCGATGACCAGCACGGTCTTTCCCGCCACCAGCCTGCCCACGGCCTGCTGGACCACGGCCTCGTTCTCGGGGTCTATGTAGGCGGTCGCCTCGTCCAGCACCACAATGGGCGCGTCCTTGAGCATGGCCCGGGCGATGGCGATGCGCTGACGCTCGCCGCCGGACAGATGGGCGCCGCCTCCGCCTACCACCGTGTCATAGCCTTGCTCCAGGCCCCGGATAAAGGCGTCGCACCCGGCGGCTTTTGACACGGCCTCCACCTCGGCGTCGGTGGCCGCCGGGCGGCCCATGCGGATGTTCTCCCGGATACTCTCGTCAAAGAGGTAGTTATCCTGTGAGACAAAGGCCACCTGGTCATAGAGCTGCTTCAGCGGGACCCGCTTCAAGTCCTGCCCGCCCAGAGTGATGGAGCCGGAGGTCACATCCCAGAAGCCGGCGATCAGCTTGGCGATGGTGGACTTGCCGGAGCCGGAGGGCCCTACAAAGGCGGTCATGATCCCGGCGGGGATGGTGAGAGATACATCGTGGAGCACTTCCTTGTCCGCGTGGTAGCCGAAGGACACATGGGAGAGCTGGATGTCCCGCCCCTGGAACTCCGCCGGCGTTTCCCCGTGGTCCTGCTCCGCTCCGTTCAAAATGGCGTCCACCGAGCCCACGATGGTGCCCACCTTGGCGAGACTGTCCACAAAGTCCATGGCGGCCAGCAGGGGCCCGGCAATGCCCAGGGACAGGACGATGGTGGTGATAAAGGTCTCGATGGGCAAACTCCCTCCGGTATAGAGGAGCCAGCCCACCGGCAGAATGGTGATCATGGTGGTGGGCGAGATGGCACGGGCCAAAGAGACCGGCATCTGGCAGCTCTTCATCCAATGGTAGAAGTAGGAGGCGTTGGCCTTTACGCTGTCGGAGAAGCGGGCATAGGACTGCTTGCCCTGGTTAAACGCCTTGATGACCTCAATGCCGCCGATGTACTCCACAATGGCACTGTTCATGGCCTGGGTGGTTTTGACTGAGCCCTCGTACTGCTTGCCGTAGCCGGCCATCACCGCCATCATGAAGGCCATGCCCACCGGGATGGATACCAGGCTCAACAGGGCCATCCGCCAGTCCAGCACGAACAGATAGATCAGGATGCACACCGGCCCCAGCACATTGGCGGTCATCTCCGGCAGAAGATGGGCCAGGGGCCGCTCCATGCTCTCCACCTGATCCACGATGACCTGCTTCATCTGGCCGCTGGAGGTGTCCAGAATCGTACCCAGAGGCATCTTTGGCAGTTTCTCCAGCACTTTCTCCCGGATGGATTTCAGGATGGCAAAGGTGGCCTTGTGGGATTGGGACAGGGCCAGGGAATACAGGGTGGCCCGAAGCAGGAAGCCCACGAGCGCCACTGCGCACCAGGTCAGGTAGAACGAGGATTCCTGGTTCCCAGACAATAGGCCGAGAATGATCTGAGCCGCGGCAAAGTAGGGGAGCATCCCAAACAGTACCCCCACCACAGCGGACAGGACCGCCCGCTTCAGGCCGCCCTGTTGTCCCTCTCCCAGCGCCCACAGACGGAGCATGGGGCTTTTCTGTTTCATAACAAACTCCTCCTTTTTGGTTAGTAATTGCTAACTTTTGTGTAAATGAGAGAGCTGTACCCAAAGGCACAGCCTCTTGTCAGGGCTGAGGGTCAAACACGGTGGAAAACCCAGCCATATGGTAACGGTTGAGCATCTTGACATAGCGGTGGGCGGCGGCGCGGTCCATGTTATGCCGCACCACCTCAAACATGCCGTTGAAGTAGGCGGTGACGATGATGTGGATAAACTCCTCCGTCACCAGGCCGGACTTGACGCTCTCACAGCCGATGACCTCCATGTACTTGTAGGTGTACTCCACCTCGATGTCCACCAGCTCATCCAGGAAACAGGCAAAGCGGGTGCCGTGGGCCCCGTCCAGCAGCAGACGGAACACATCAAAGTGGTCGTAGATGTAGTCCAGCATTTCCTCCTGGTGGCGGGCGGTGTACTGTCCCATATCCGCACGCTGTTCCTCCTCGCTGAGCTGGTGAAAATCCTCCTGCACCCTGCGGAACATGGCCTTGAACTGATCCACCACCGGCTCCGCGATGGCCCGGAACAGCCCCTCCTTGTCTCCAAACCGAGTGTAGATAGAGCCGGTGCTGGTATCTGCCTCCTGAGCTATGGTGCGCAGAGAAGCGTCCAGAAACCCCTTGGACAAAAACTCCTCCTTGGCGCACTCCAGCACCCGGTCATAGACGCCCGATTTTTGCTTTGCCACTGTCATTCCTCCTATTCAAAACGGCGTTTTATAACGATGTTTTGAATATAACACTTTGAGTCTGAACTGTCAAGAGGGCCGTCAATCAAAAAACGACCCCTGCATGAAACAAAGGCCGTTTTCTTCTTTACTTTTTGTTTTTTGTTATTCGCATAAGTTGGGATATGCCTGCCGGAGCGCACGGAAGATCAACTCCGCCGAGCCGTCCGTACCCCACTGGGCTTTGTCCGTCATGCATAGCTCTCCACGCGAAATTTCGCTCAATCAAGGAAGTATAAGAGGATAACATCCCCCATTAAACACCCCTCTTGACAAAATTGACCCGCACCTTTATACTGCATTATAGTTCTGAATAGAACAATAATAGACCTGCTGCTTCATGATGCGGGGAAGGAGGGCGAAGATGGAATTCTGGGACCATCTTTTTCTGTTCAAGCGGCTTTATGATCAGACGATGGACCCCATCGCTCAGCGATGGGACCTCACCCGGATGGAGCTGGACATCCTGCTCTTCCTGGCCAACGCGCCGGCCTATGATACCGCCGCCGATATTGTGGAGCGGCGGAGACTTACCAAATCCCATGTGTCCGTCTCGATTCACTCCCTGATCCGCCGGGGGTGGTTGGAGCAGAGCTACCTCCCCGGAAATCGAAAGAGCGCCCACCTCCGCCTTCTGCCTGCCTCCTCGTCTGCCGTAGCCGACGGACAGGCCGCTCAGGCCGCGCTGCGCGCACAGCTTTCCCAGGGGATGACCACAGAGGAGCGGGCCGCCCTGGAATCCGCCTTCACCCGCATCGGCGAAAATCTGCGCCTTGCATTCAAAGGAGATGCCTAAGCAATGCTCTACACCTTTTTCATCTGCTTCGTGGCCGGGATCGGCGCCGGCCTGGGGACCGGCTTTGCGGGCATGAGCGCCGCGGCCGTCATTTCCCCCATGCTTATCACATTCCTGCATATACCCGCATACCAGGCGGTGGGCATCGCACTGGCCAGCGATGTGCTTGCCAGTGCGGTCAGCGCCTATATCTATTATAAAAACAAAAACCTGGACATCAAAAACGGCCTCGTGATGATGGCCACGGTCCTCTTGTTCACCTTGGTGGGGAGTTGGGTCGCCAGTCTTCTCCCCAACGCCACGCTGGGCGGCTTCTCTGTGTTCATGACCTTCCTTCTGGGCATCAAATTTCTCGTCCGGCCCGTGATGACCACCAAGGAGTCTATGGGGAATACCAGTCCCCGGAAGCGTGTTATCCAGTCCGTGATCTGCGGTACCCTCGTCGGCTTTATCTGCGGCTTTGTAGGCGCGGGCGGCGGCATGATGATGCTGCTCCTCCTCACCAGCGTCCTGGGCTATGAACTCAAGACTGCGGTGGGCACCAGCGTATTCATTATGACTTTCACCGCGCTCACCGGCGCGGTGAGCCACTTTGCCATTGGCGGTGCGCCGGATCTCTGGTGCCTGGTGTTCTGCGTACTCTCCACTCTGCTCTGGGCCCGAATAGCGGCCAAGTTTGCCAACAAGGCCAGCCCGACCGTCCTCAACCGGGCTACCGGCGCTATCCTTACGCTTCTCGGTATCGTCATGCTGGCCGTCAATTATTTGTAGTTACTGATTTCAGCATGAACATAATATGCGGTGTAAAGCGTATTCCTATAATAATTTATAAAAGTAGAGTAACGACAGCCTCAGTTTCGAGGCTGTCGTTATTGTCTGCGCTATTTTGTCAGCACAAGTCGGGATATACCTGCCAGAGCGCACGGAGAATCAGTTCCACCGAGCCGTCCGTGCCCCACTGGGAAACATTGAGGCACAGATCATAATTCTGCACGGCGCCCCATTTCTGCTCCGTATTGAAATTATAATAGGCACTCCGGGCCTTGTCCATGCTCCTGATTCGGTCACGAGCCTCCGCCTCCGATATACCGTCGCGTTTGACCACACGCTGAACGCGGAAGTCTATGCCGGCAGAAACAAAGACCCGGAACAGGCGGTCTTCATTTCGCAGGATGTAGTCCGCGCCGCGGCCCACAATGACGCAGCTCCCCTGGCCGGCGACATGAAGCACAGCCTCCCGCTGGGCCTTGGACGCCATACGCTCCACCGAAATATTGCAGTTCCCCAGCGCCAGATTCGGCCGCCCCACACAAAGAGAGTAAAGCAAGCTGTGCGGATGCTTTTCGTCCATGTCCTGGAGAAAGTCCAGCGCAAGCCCGCTCTCCTTTGCGGCTACGGCCAGCAGTTCTTTGTCATAGTAAGGGATCTCTAATTCCCGTGCGATTTTCTTTCCGATCTCACGGCCGCCGCTCCCAAACTGGCGCCCAATCGTGATCAGGATTTTCTCCATACGGCAGTTCCTCCAAAAGTCTGTTTCTGTACTTTTTAGCTCAGTATAAAAGAAACTGTCTTAAAAGTCAAGCATTGGACATTCAAGTACCAGTAAGCAGAAATCAAGGCAGAATACAGGCTACAAATTTGAACTACTGCGATCCGGCCTATGAGAGAGGTCTTGACAATCTGCTTGTTTCCATTTTATAATTAGTCTTGATTTAGACCAATTATAAGGAGACGGCCTATGGATCAACTACATCAGCTCAGTGCTCAATATAATGCCCTGTGGATCGAAACCAACCAACTCTATGAAACCTGGGCCCGGCAGCGGGGAATGTCCCTTTATGAACTGCTGGTAATCCTTTCGATTGTCGAGGCTGACGGCGCGGTACTCCAAAAAGACATCTGCCAGCGGTTTGCGATCCCCAAGCAGACCGTCAATGCGATTATCAAAACGCTGACAGACAAGGGATGGCTGGAACTCAAGGTTTCGGAGCAGGATCGCAGAAGCAGGAAACTTTCTCTGACTCCCAAGGGGAGTACACAGGCAGTGCAGATCGCCCAGGCGCTTCAGGAGCACGAGGCACAGGTTTGGCTCCGGCTGGGACTGGACCGGGCGGAACAGTTGATTGAGCACACCGCCCTCTATAACCGGCATTTCAGGGAGGTGAGCGGCTGACATGCACATTCGCAAAGAGTTTTTCCGGTTTGTCATCCCATCCATGCTGGCCTTTGCGCTGTCCGGCATCTATGCGATTGCCGATGGATTTTTTGTTGGAAACGCGATGGGGGACGACGCCCTGGCTGCGGTCAACATCGCCTATCCGCTGACGGCTTTTCTGCAGGCGGTAGGCACCGGCGTCGGCATGGGCGGCGCAATCGAGTACGCCATCAATGCCGGAAATCAAAATGAAAACCGCGGCAAGCAGTACATGGGTATGGCGATCCTCCTGCTGGGCGGCTTCAGCATCCTCTTTACCGCCCTGTTCCTGTTCGCCGGTCCTCAGATCCTGGGGCTGTTCGGCGCGTCCGGCGAGATACTGGAGTACAGCGGCGAGTACCTACGCTTTGTCAGCTATGGGGCGGTATTCCAGATCGCGGGGACCGGCCTGGTCCCGTTCATCCGCAACATGGGCGGGGCGGTCACCGCCATGGCGGCCATGGTGACAGGCTTTATCACGAACATCGTCCTGGATTACCTTTTCGTGTGGGTGCTGCCCTGGGGGATGATGGGGGCGGCCATCGCCACGGCAATCGGCCAGGCGATGACCTTTCTGGTCTGCCTTGTATTCTTTGTCCTCAAAAAGCATGCCCCCTCTTTTCGGTTTGACGGGGACGGCGGCTATCTCGCTTCCCGCATTCTGGGAGTAGGCCTTTCTCCCTTTGGCCTGACCTATTCGCCCAATATCACCCTGATCCTGCTCAATAAGAGCGCCGTGATTTTCGGCGGGAATCTCGCTGTGACCTGCTATGCGCCGATCAGTTATATTTCTGCTGTGGTCATGCTGCTGATGCAGGGCGTCAGCGACGGGAGTCAGCCGCTGATCAGTCTGGCCTACGGGGAGGGCAAGCATGATACCACAAAAGCTGTGCGCAATCTGGCGTATCGCTTTGCCTTTGGAGTAGCGGCCGTCTGCTCGGTTGTCCTTTTCCTGCTGCGGGGCAGCGCGGCCTATCTGTTCGGTGCCTCCGAGCAGGTGGCGGTGCTTGTGGCGCAGATCCTGCCGATCTTCATTATCGGCTTTGCCTTTGTCAGCGTATCCAGGGTGACCACCGCCTATTTCTATGCGACGGGGAAAAATCTCTGGGCCTACATTCTGATTTATGGGGAGCCGCTGACGCTCTGCGTCCTGCTCCTGATCCTCCCCAATGCCATGGGGAGTGTGAATGGGACTTGGATTTCTGTTCCCTTGTCCCAAATCATTGCCATGCTGCTCAGTTTGCTTCTAATCCATAAAAACAGAACGCTGGAACATCAGCTTCCCTCATGAGTAAAGTATCACTTGACAATTCTGATAGGTGGATGCTATCATAAAAACCGCTTGACATCGTGGTTGTATGATAATAATTCCAAGGGCTATATATTTTCCTGTTTCTGATTACAAACAGGAAAATATATAGCCTTTTTACATGGGGAGGCTGTTCTGCATTGATAAACACCAAAAATCTAATGGGGACAAAACCGATTTTGCCACTGTTGGTGAGCATGTCGGTGCCGTCTATTCTGTCCATGCTCATCCAATCTCTATACAATGTAGTAGACAGCATATTTGTGGCCTGGCTCAGCAATGATGCACTTACCGCGGTTTCTTTGGCTTATCCCCTGCAAAATCTTGTGTTGGCGGTCGCTGTTGGCTTTGGCGTAGGAATCAACGCCTATATCGCTCGCAACCTGGGGGAGGGAAACCAGTATAAGGTGGATCAGGCCGCTTCCATAGGGGTCATCTTCACCACTATCCATGCTGTCATTTTCATATTGGTTGGGCTTTTCGGCAGCGAGCCATTTTTACGCATGTTTACCGATGATCCAGAGATCCTGCAAATGAGTGTCAACTACACCCGCATTGTGATCTGCCTGTCCTTTGGTAGCCTGTATCATATATTTATCGAAAAACTGTTCCAAGCGGTTGGGAACATGGTCGTACCGATGATTTTGCAAGGCGTAGGGGCGATTGTAAACATCATCCTCGACCCGATTCTGATCTTCGGCATGTTCGGACTGCCCGCTATGGGAGTTATCGGCGCTGCTGTTGCTACGGTAACTGGACAGATGACAGCCTGTGGTTTGGCGGTGTTCTGTTTCCTTCGGACCCGAACGGGAATTCGTATTACCCGAAAAGATATGAAGATCAACGCCGGAATCGCCAGAAGGATTTACGCAGTGGGAGTCCCCTCCGGATTGATGACCGCGATGCCCAGTCTGCTGGTGAGTATCCTGAACGCACTGCTGGTAGGTCTCCACACATTGGCCGTGGCAGCATTTGGATTGTACTTCAAGCTGCAAACCTTTGTGTATATGCCCGCCAATGGTCTGATTCAGGGCACGAGGCCCATTGTGAGTTATAACTACGGAGCGGGCCAGGGACGGAGACTTCATCTTGTTATCCGATGGAGCCTCGCTTTGACCGCCATCATTATGGCATTGGGCACCCTGATCGCTTGGGGTTTCCCACGGCAGATTATGGGCCTTTTCGATGCGGATGAAGCCATGATAGCTGTCGGGGTGCCCATGCTGCGTATTACAAGCCTGGGCTTTATCGTCTCCACTCTGGGAACGGTAATGGCCGGCTGCTTTGAGGCTCTTGGGAAAGGACTGTATTCCTTGAGTATTTCTCTGCTTCGCCAGCTCCTTGTGATCCCGCCTCTGGCTATGGTATTTTCTTTGTCTTGGGGGCTGAATGGTGTGTGGGCGGCGTTTCCCGTAGCGGAGACGCTGGCGGCTCTGGTTGCAGTTTTGTTATACCGTAAAGTCATGCGGCAGACGGATCAGCAACTGCAAAATAGTGGGGTTGGTTGACTATAAAGGGGGCTAAATACTCTGGCAGCCGCAATCCCTGACAGCATCATATCTGGTGCTTCCGGTTCAAAATGTATTAAAGCCAGCCTGACTTGACGGAAAGAACTGCGGGCAGTTTTGTTCTTGGTGGTGTAGCAGCCCACAACCGGTCCATTTTCACAGACAGCCATATAGTCACTACGCAAAAAGTACCGAAGTCCGCCTGATTTTCAGGATGGATTCGGTACTTTATAGCGTCATGGCAATATCCGAAATAAATTTGCGGATCACTTCAAGCTGATACCCATTGCACTGTCCCAGAAGTTCGTCAATGTCCCCCCGTATCTGTTCGTCGTCCTGCATTTGATAATCCAGCACTACGACGCTCTCGATAGGAATCTGATATACCTCGCATACTTGGAGCAACTTGGGCAGGCTGATCGGCTGCTCCCCTCGCTCGATCAGTCCCCAGTAATCGCTGTTCTCACCCAAGGGCTCACAGAATTTTTCGCGGGTCAGCCCTTTCAGCTCTCTGATCTTGCGCAGCTTGCGGGCAATCCGTTTTGCCCGTTCATCCACTCTGTATTCCAAGGCGTCAAATCCTTCCCGCGTGTGTTTGTTTTATTTTATCGAAAAAGTTGCTTTTCATACAGTGCGATAAATATAGTGTTACCATTGACTTTTATATATATTTGCAGTTATACTTTCTTTGCAAGAAGTATTTTCCATGTGCGGCGGAATACAAAGGAGTGGGATCATGAGGCGGCTGAATGTCACCCACCCGCAAATCAATCTGGAGGATTTCATCTATTACTATCACATTGCGCACAAACGGAAAAACATCCGTGCGCTCAATCAGCTCTGCCATCTATATCCTGAACTGTCCGCTATGGCCTTTCAAAACGATTCCCTGTCAAAGCGGTATGACCCGTCAGAATACGATTACTACCGCTGGCACCCGATTACCATGGGAAGCGCCTATATGACGGAGAGGCGCATCATGGATATGGTGGCCTATCTGTTTTCTCGGGATAGAGCGCCCAAGGGATATAAACACAGGCTTCGCACAGCCGCCCTGTCCTACCGGCTGATGTTCAATTATGCTCTGGACCGCTATCAGAAGGACTATGACAGACAGGAACTGTGGACAAATTTTTTCTTGCGATTACCAGAGCTCCAACAGAGAATCGAGGATCGTCACATCCGTAGCCTGATGGAATTGGAATATCGGGCGGCGGAGTATTTTATGGATAACGATTGAGCCCGAAATAAGAGATAGAAAACCCCCGCAGATTCCTACCGAATCTGCGGGGGGTTTCATTTATTGAGAGGCGACTCAAACTTACAGCAGTTGTGGGGAACGGTATGGATGGAATTGCCCGGCCCCATTTTCCGGCGGAGTTGGCTGATGATATTGACCATCGCCAGGAGGGTGTTTTATCTGTGCTTTTGAGTGCCGCCTTTCAATATCCGGTCACGACGTAATCTTGGCCTCCTACTCATTCTATTTCTGAGGTCTCTTGAATAGTTGGATAGATCATCTGCCACGCCGGGAGAAAGTTCAGTTGGGCCAGTGCGTTACGGAAGGCCCTTGATAAGGGGTCCACAAATTCCCTTCGGCTGTGAAGCAACTCCACGATATAAAGCTCCCATGTGTAGTGGGGGCCCCGCTGCTTTTTCTGCAACAGATAATATGCCCTCTCTGCTCGGAACATCAGAAACTCCACGATTGAAATGTAGTTCTCGGAGGAATAGAGCTTTGCCATATGGAGCATCCCGGCGCTGTCATAACGCGTTACGGGAAAATCCAATTCCGCCTCGGCCAATGTAAAGTCAAATGCGGAGGCAGGGAACGCAATCACGGTGCTGAGCAGCACCCTTTGTGCCGCCAGGACCAATGACTTTTCTCGCTGCAAAAAGGCGATATATTCCTCCCATGTGAGGTCGGCCCAAAACCCGTCCACATCGCTTTCCTTTTTCCAGGTGAACAGAGCGTCCTCCACCCGGTAGGTTAAATAGGTCAGGTACCCATATATTGTTTCTTCATCATACAGCTTTGCGTACATGCCGGTGCGAAGGATTTGCTCTACCAACTCTTCATTTTGATCCCAGTTCATTGTTCCACCTGATCCGTCCATTTTTAGCCCCATTAGAAATTCAGGAAATCAAGCCCAGCGGCTTTTGACATTGCAATTACCTTGTTCGGGTCGGTCTGCAATTCCATCTCCGCCCCCAACGCGTTCATCAACAGGCCGAAGGTATCGTGCATCCCCATCTGATTCTGTATATTGTATGTGGCGGCGTACTCCGGGAAATGGGCCCAGATATAGTTCATCAATGCGGGGTAGTTGATTAGGCCGCCAACCCTTAACTCCTCGTACTGCCCCCATAGTTCAAACAAGGCGAGGCTGCTGGCCCGCTTGGAAAAGAACAGATACCCCAAGGTGTTGTCAATTCCTTCCCGTACATCCTCTTCGGTCTGCTCCGATTGCTTCAATACGGTTTCTGAGAAGTCGCAGTTCCAAATAGGATAGCAGACAGCGAGGACTTCCTCTCCTGTGCCTGTTTCGATCCAGAAGATGCCGTTCATCAGCGGCTTGTAGCGTGCAGTGCGGCCCCGCGGCGTGGCAAGGGGCGCTGGGTAAGGTCCAAAGTATTCCGGATGATACTCCATATTGTAAAAAGCAATATCACGAAGCGAGGTCTGTCCGTCTGCATAGATTCCATGCCGGACCTGATACCGGTAGATCTCATACTCAATGATTTTATGTCCCTGTCGCTCTTCCGCAAACGAATAGAGCAGCACACGGGAGTCCTCTTCAGGCATCCTCCCATATGCCATAGCCTCTTTTGATATGGCTGGCGAGGATTTTTCCACCACATAGTATTCATCTGCCAAAAACTTGCCGTTCTGCTTTCTGGCTGCGATATAGTAGACGCCAGGGCACTCCTGGCTTGCCCTTACGATTTCACCAACTGTGTCATCCAAACAGAACGGCAGCCTCTCCGGGGGCGATTCTTTTTCTCTATCCATGCGTTTCTCTCTTTTCCCGTGTGGCATTTTACTCAATTATAACACCAATAAAGTGCCATTGCATAAAAAAGCACACCATCCGCACCCTAATGTCACACCACAAAAGTGTACCATGGGGAAAATGGTGGTGGAGGAATCGTATATGGAGATGGACTTTATCAGAAACCGTATTACAGAATTACGGGTAAAAAAGGGAGTTTCCGAGTACCAGTTAAGCTATGATTTAGGACATAGCAAGAACTATATTCATAACATTGTCACCGGGTATTCCCAGCCATCTGTGAAAGAATTGCTCTATTTGATTGACACGCTCGGTATCACGCCCCGTTTGTTTTTCGATGAGGAAGCGGAATACCGAAATCCAATTTTGGTGCAGGAGATCATAGATGGCATCAAGTCGATGAACGATCAGGATTTAGAAGCTGTTTTGTTGATGGTCAGGCGCTTGAATGAGAAGAATTAACAGGTATGAAATTGTGTAATTAAGATATTATACCCGAGATACCGGGAATATTCAAGAGGCAGCATGTCAAATATAATAGAAATCACAAAGGGGTGGTTTCTATTATTACTTACGACCCGCTCTGGGAAACCATGCGTCGAAAGGGAATTACAACTTATTCTTTAATAAAGGACTATTCCTTCAGCAGGGGAACATTGGATTCTTTGAAGCAAAACCGAAATATTTCAACCGCAACGCTGAATGACCTTTGCAACATTCTTTCTTGCAGGGTCGAAGATGTTCTTCGTCACATTCCAGATAAAAAATAAACGGCGCTTTGAGGGCATTACCGCTCACACCAAAGCGCCGTTTTTATTTTGTATCTGCCTGCTGGCCTTGTCTTAGTCTGCTTTGTGCGTGGTCCATACCTACGGCTTTTGGGCTGTTATACACAGCCAGTTCCGATCCTCTCTCTGATGGATCTCGACTTGAATAAATCCCGCTGCCCAGAGCAACTCGAAGAGCCGTTCGCCGGTGTAGATGGTCATGCCGCCGATGATGTCACACCATTTTTCCTGTTTGGGGTCTTCTCCGTTTGACTCGTTACAGACAAGAAAACTTCCGCCGGGTTTCAGCACTCGGAACACCTGCTGAAAGGCCTCCTCCAAATTGGGCCAGAAGTAAATGGTTTCAAATGCCGTGACCTGCTCAAAGGAGTCATCTGCAAAAGGCAGTTCCTGCACATTCCCCTGGATTACCTGGCACCGTCCCTCTGCGATGGCTCGGCAATTTACAGCGCTCGCTTTTTTCACGCTGACGGAGGAGTAATCCAGACCCACGGCTGTGCCGTCTGGACACAGCTTCAGCAGGACGGCCAGATTGGCTCCGCCGCCGCAACCAAGGTCCAGTATGCTGGCTCCTGCTTTCAGTCTCAGGAAGCTCCGCCCCCAGCGGGCCACTGGAGCGTGTCCCCAGTTCATCATGGCGACCATCAGCCTCCCACCCAAGCCCTCCGGCTTTCGGGTGTTAGTAAAAAATCCGCCCACTGCTATCCCTCCTGAATAACCTGCTCATACCTTGTCTTGCTGGAGTAATTCCTCCATCAGTCTGTCCGTGATTGCGGGGGATGCGTGCTCTTCCCCCTCCAGTTTGATAATGCGGGCATGAGGAAGTTCTTTGGCAGTCTCCTCCATGGCACTGTAAGGCACCTCGGAATCGGCTGTTCCATGAAGCAATACAACCGGACACTGCACCTCAGACAGCTTAAATCCCCAAGGTGCTTCCTGGAGCTTGGCTTCCTGACCGATATTCCGGAGATCACTGCCCATAGAGTCCCGGAAATCCTGACTCTGCAAGGCCGCCTCGGGAAAGAGGGGAAGATAACTGTCATATAAAGCCTGCCCCACCTCTTGCCGTGACATACTGCGGAACGCATGATAGAGCGCCGCATCCTGAGCTGGATATTGCGCCAGAACATTTGGAAAGCAGACCGCAGGTATGCCGCTGTTGATATAGAGCGTGCCAATTCGGTCAGGATAGAGGGCCGCCAGACTATACGCATAAGGCGCGCCGGCGGAGATGCCCACGATGTCAAAGCTCTGGAGATCCAGGCAATCCCAAAATTCAGCCAGCAGCCGGCCCCAGTCGGCTACGCAGTCCATATCGAAGTAGTCAGAGGCTCCATAACCAGGACGGGCAAGAGCGATTACCCTCATGGGCAGTCTGCAAAGAGACTCCTCCATTCCCTCTGAACATATGCTTCCCACTAAGCCGTGAAACAAGAGTACCGGCCTGCCCGTTGATGTCCCATATTCCGCATAGGACAGGCTTGCACCATTGGGAAGCTGAAAAGAGCCTAAACGCATATCGTCCCTCCATTTCCCTAATTGTAAATTGGCGTTCCTATATGGTTTGTTACTGCTAACTGAAGTATAACACGCAAGCTGTGGAGCGTCAATCACATACCTTTCCTTTTTATCAGCTACAAATCTCTGCCTACACAAAAAACGCAGTTACCCATAGAGGATAACTGCATTTTTTCGGAAAAGGCCTCTCAGGTTATGGGAGGCAGCTCGAACTTATAGCCGCTGTGGGGTACCGTGCGGATGGGGTTGCCCGGGCCCATCTTCCGGCGGAGCTGGCTGATGATATTGACCACAGCTGCGCCGCAGTCCTCCGGGAACTCGTGCCATACAGCCTCATAGATCTGTTCCTGCGTGAAAATCCAGCCGGGGTGCCGGGCCAGGTAGGCCAGCGTGAAGAACTCCAGGTGCGTAAGGTGGAGGGGCTGGCCCCGCCACTTTGCCGTCTGCTTGCGCAGGTGCAGCTCCAGGCCGGGAAAGGTGAGGATATGCTTTGCGGCGGGCGGCTCCACGATTTCAATTCCAGGCTCTTCCGCCAGGAAGTCCTTGAGATTGTCCAGGAGTTGTTCCTCGCCATCTGTAATGGATAAAATCAGCAGCTTCCCCATGCGGGGACCACCTCTTCTTCTGATTTTTCACCGGTCATTCCGGCTCCACCGCCCCTTTTAACAATTCAAAGGACCGCTGGCTGATGCTGTGCTCCATCCGGCAGGCCTCCCGTTCCGCGGTCTGGGGATCGACCCCGGCCGCGACAAGCTGGCGGGTGAAGAAGCAGTGTTTCTCATAGGTCTGCTCGGCTACCTCTCGGCCTATATCAGTCAGGAATAAGAAAGAATTTTCGTCCATAATGAGAAAACCACCCGCTTTCAAAGTGGAGACCGCATGACACACACTGGGTTTCGATACATCAAGGTGCCGGGCCACATCCACGGAGCGTACCATGCCCTTTTCCTTTTGGAGTACCAGCACGGCCTCCAGATAATCCTCGCCCGACGCATGGAGTTTCATATTACCGCCTACTTCCTATTCCATATCGCTCAGAAAAAAATCCAGCAAATGTTCTCTGCCCTCCGGCTTACAGAGGGAGTAACTTTCCTGAATCTCGCCGTGCTCCATGTGGATAACAAAGTTACAGCACCGCAAAATAAATTCCGGGTCGTGCGTCACTACAACCACTGTTCTCCCATGCTCCGCAACTCTGTTCACCATCTCCGCCACCTGCCTCATGTGAAACAGGTCCAGCCCGCTGGTTGGCTCATCAAATACGATCAGCGGCCGTTCCGATGCAATCGCGGAGGCGACGGCCACCCGCTGCTTTTGTCCCCCGGACAGCCCCATGGGATGGCGCTCACGATATGGGAGCAGATCCATCGCAGCCAGCACAGCTTCCGCCTTGGCCCGATCCTCTGTACTCATACTCAGGAATAGTTCATCCAGCACGCTTTCTGTGAAAAGCTGGTGGTTTACATCCTGCATCACCATATAACAGAGCTTCAGCCGCTCTTTTCTGGAATAAATCCTGCTCCGTTCCTGCACAGTGCCGCCACACCGCTTTTCAAGCCCGCACAGGCAGCGGGACAGGGTGGATTTTCCCGCTCCGTTATGCCCAATGATTGCGGTTGCACCGCCAAAGGGGAATACAGCCTCGTCAATGTGCAGGGTTTCCGGCTGATGCTTGTATGCAAAGAAAAACTGGCGGATGTTCCATTCGGAGTCCCCGCCCCTGTCACAAGGCGCCGCTATGTTCCTTAAAGAGTTTAACTCCAGCGGCCGCAGCCCCATCTGATCCCTCTGCTCTGCGGGCAGGCTTTGGAATTCCTCGGCGGTGTAGTCGCCTTGGATCTCCCCATCCTTCATATAGAGGACACGGTCGGCCAGATCGCGTAAATAATAGAGCCGGTGTTCTGATATGACAATGGTTTTCCCCTGGGCCTTCAAGAGCATGAGCAGTTTTCGGAAATCCGCAATCGCGTAAGCGTCCAGATTGGAGGACGGCTCATCCAGGACATAAATATCCGGTTCGATTGCTGCCGCTGACCCGCAGGCGATTTTCTGCTTCTCCCCGCCGGAGAGGGAGAAGATGCTTCGGTCAAGCAGAGATTCCAGCTTCAGCTGCTCCGCCACCCGGCGGACCCGCTCGCGGACGGCCTTCTCGGGCAATCCGTGATTTTCCGGGCCAAAGGCCAGTTCGCTGGTCGTGTCCACATTGAAAAACTGGGAGCGTGGATTTTGGAACACAGAGCCTACCTTTTGAGAAATCTCAAAAAGCGACAGTTCGCGGGTATCTTTCCCATCCAGATAGACCGAGCCTGTAAAAGTCCCCTCGTGGTAATGGGGGATCAGGCCGTTCAGCAGACGGGTCAAGGTTGTCTTGCCGCAGCCGGAGGCCCCGCAGAGAAGAACAAAGGAGCCGTCCTCAACCGTACAGGTGATATGCTTCAGCGCCCCTTCCGTCAGGCATTTCCCATCCACAGGGCCGCTTGCCGGATAGGAAAACGACACATCTCTGCACGCAATCATGGCATTCACCCCCTTGCAGCCCACACATAGACTTGCGCGGCAAATGCCCCAAGGCAGATCAGGAGCAACACAATATCCTGTGCGCGAAACCCGATTTTACAGATGTTGGTCCGCTTGACCGGTCCGCCCAGGCCGCGGGTCAGTGCCGCCGCACTCAACTCTTCTCCAATCTTGACGGAGCAGATCATCATGGGAACCATGCGGTATTCCAGAATAGAGCCGGCCTTTCCACCGCCAAAGCGTACGCCGCGCATCCGCATGGCGTCCCCAATGGCGCTCCATTCTTCCGCCACCGTCGGGAAAAAGCGGAACATGACCGACATGGGGATTGTGATCTGCTGCGGCAAGTAAAGCCGCTCCATGGCGGCCACGAATTCGCTGACGGTTGTGGTCGTGACTACGAAGTACCCCATGACAATTCCCGGCGTAAACCGGAGGAACAGCCCCACAATGGCAACCGCGATAAAATTTGCAACCCCGGTCAGATAGGATAGTCCAAACAGTTCCAAGCAGAGGCTTCCTCCAAAAATCAGGAGATAGAGGACAGCGCCTTTCCATTTTCCTGCCGAGAGCAGAAGCAGCAGGGGGATCGCCGCCAGCACAATGATGTAATACTGCATGACGCCTTCATACGAGCCGCCCAAAATGAAAACGGCTATGGTGGTCAGCACCGCCAATTTTGTGCGGGGATCTAAAACAATCCCACTGTGGTTTTTCTGACTGGCAAGAAGCTCGCGGCTCATTATACAATTCCCGCCCGTTCAAAGTGCTTTTTGAAAATTTTGCGTCCAATCAGGCCGCCCACCAGCCCGCTGACAAAGGCCGCCACCAGAAGCACCGGCAAAATCCAGTCCGGCATATAGGCCATGAGCGTGTCTGCATATTCCTGTCCATAGCCGGGAAGGAGATTTTGATAGTAAGCGTCCCGTGTCACAACAATAGGGATGAACGCGCCGATCACCCACATGGAGAAAACGCCGTGGATCAGGACTTCGCGCTTGGCGTTTTTGTAGCCGCAGCCCCTCATCATGAAATCAGAGATCAATCCAAAAATCAGGCCGGTGGGGATGCACCAGTAGCCCATTCCGGTAAGCAGCATAATAATACCGAGCAGCAGGCCGCAGATGGTCAGCATACCAAACTTTTTGATTTTGGAGAAAAACAGCATCATGGGGATGCCGCCGACCAGCGGAACGATCACACTGATGAGCGGAATGAAAATAGGGATAAAGCCAATAGACGCCGCGGCAAAGATCACGATAAAGTAGATCGCCGTAAAAATACCGATGTTGATTAAATCTTTCCCTTGAAGCCTGTTCATTGAGAATCCTCCTACACATGATTGATTTTCGGATTAGGCAACGCTAACCGTCGTAATAGTAGCACAGATCAAATCACGCTTCTATGCACATACCGACAGTTTAGGCCCGAATAGCAAGGAGTTTTCTCTTCCATGTTGTTTGATGATTGACCCCTAAAGGGAGGCGGCCTATAATAAACTCAATCATTTTGCCGCGAAAGGGGGAAAATTTGTTGCGCGACATGATGGAAAGTATCCTGAAAAACAGTGATACCGTTTTGGGCGTAGAGTGGAAAAGCGGCCCAAATAGCAGCGAACTTCTTTTGGAGCAGGAGGACGGCCGCGGGAGGATGGTCTTCCACCCGCTCTTTCCGGGGGTAACCCTGGCGTTTATTCAGGTAAGCGCCTCAAATTGGCCGGAGTCCGAGGCAAATGCCGAGCTGCGGCCCCTGCTGATCAACTACTGCGTTGCAGGAAGAAGTGAGCTTCTTCTGGATGACGGAGCCTACATATACCTGAAGGAAAATGATTTTGCCGTCAGTGAGCAGACGGCCCAGGACGGCTATATTTTCCCCACCGGGCTCTATCAGGGCATCAAAATCTATTTTGATATAGAACAGCTCTCTCATCACGCTCAGGAACTGATGTCCGCTTTTGAACTGGATTTTACTCTGCTGCGTGAGAACTATTGCCGCAGACAAAAGACCTATATCAATGAGGCGGACAGCACACTTACCGCCATTTTCCACAAACTCTGGGCACTGTCGGAGCAGCCGTCTCTCTTTTATCTGCGCATCTATACGCTGGAACTGATTTACGAACTGCTCCATACAGAGCCGCGCCCTTCAAAAACCTGCGGCTTTTATACGGAACTTCAGGTGGGGATCGCCAAAAAAGCAGAACAAATCCTCACCGCAGATCTCCGGAAACACATCCCCGTGCGTCTGCTGGCGGAAAAATTCTCCGTTGGAGAAACCAGCTTGAAAAACTACTTCCGTGGGGTGTACGGCCAGAACATCTCCACCTATCTGCGGGAGGCCCGTATGAAAGCCGCCGCTGAATTTTTAGCGGACACCAGCCGCCCCATTGCGGAAATCGCGGAGCAGGTTGGCTATTCCAATCAGGGAAAGTTTGCAGCGGTATTCAAGAAGCAGTTTGGTATGTCCCCGCTGGAGTACCGGCGCGCACAGAAGCTGGCCGCACTTTAGGCGCCGCTTCCCATAAAATAAGCGCAGACCCTTGAAAGGCCGCCCGCATCCATAGGATATTGGCCGACAATGTTTCCCTGGGCGAAATGGATGATGTCCGTGCAGCAGTCCAGCAGCAGTTCCAGATCGTGTGTGATCACATAAACAGTGACACCTTCCGCGCTGAGCTGCCGCAAAACAGCGGCGACCTCTTTCATGTGCCGGTAATCAAGGCCGCTGGTGGGTTCGTCAAAAAAGAGAATAGACCGCTTTGACGCAATGGCGGATGCGATGGCCACCCTCTGTTTCTGCCCGCCGGAAAGCGACATGGGGTGCCTGTCTCTGAACGGGAGGAGATCCAGCCGGGCCAGGATTTCCTCTGCCTGTTTTGTATCCGGCTCCTCCATGCTGATCAACACTTCGTCCAGGACTGTTTCTGTAAAGAGTTGATGGTTTACCTCCTGCATGACCATATAGCAGGTGTTCAGCCGATCTTTCGGACGGTATCGCCTGCCGTTCCAGATTACCTCGCCGCATTGCTTCTCCAGCCCGCAGAAGCACCGTGAAAAGGTGGACTTGCCAGCCCCGTTATTACCAATGATGCCTACAATGCGGCCGGCCGGAATAGTGCAATCCTGTATGTGCAGGATTGCCGATCCGTGGGGATACGCAAAGCGGAACTGCTTCAGCTCCAGTTCCGTCCCTGTGCATTGCGGTGTTTGCGGCGGTTGTAATTGTTCCAGGGCGAAAGTGCGCAGCCCCATTTCCGTCCGGGCTTGCTCCGACAAGCCATTAAATTCCTCCGCAGTATATTCCCGTGTGATTTTGCCGCCCTTCATATAAATAAAACGATCCGCCAGACCGCAGAGATAATAGAGCCGGTGTTCCGATACGACGATGGTTTTCCCTTGACCTTTCCAGAAAGCCAGGGTTTTCCGCAGGTCGGAAATGGATGCCGCATCCAGATTGGAGGATGGCTCATCCAGTACCAGTACCTCCGGCTCCATGATCGACACGCCGGCGCAGGCAACTTTTTGTTTCTCCCCGCCGGAGAGGTGGAAGATATTCCGGTCCATCAGCTTTTCCAATCGGAAATCACAGACCGTCCTCTCCAGCCGCGCCCGGATTGTTTCTGCCGGCTGGCCCAGATTTTCACAGCCAAAGGTGATCTCGCTGGTTGTATCTACATTAAAAAACTGGGAACGCGGGTTTTGGAACACGCTGCCCACGATTTTCGCCGTATCATAGAGCGGTTGTTTTGACACTTCAGCCCCGTTGACCCACACGCCGCCGCTCATCTTCCCTTCGTAATAATGGGGGATCAGGCCGTTGATCAGGCGGGTGATCGTGGTTTTTCCGCAGCCGCTCTCGCCGCAGAGCACGGCAAACTCGCCGCGCTTGATCTGAAGCTCAATGTCCCGAACACCACCGGTATGCTCCGTTTCTTCTCCATAAGAGAAGGTCACATGGTCAATCTGAATCATCCTCTGACACCTCCCCAAAAAGCGATCTGCGGCTGGAGCAGAAACAGAGCGAAGCAGGCGACGCAGAACAGCGCCGCCATAAGATCCTGTGCATGAAACCCAAGCCGGCACAAATTGGTACGCCTTCCCGGAGCCCCAAGGCCCCGCGTTAAGGCGGCAGCGGAAAGTTCATCCCCGATTTTGACCACGGATACAATAAGCGGTACCAGCCGGTACTCGACCATCAGAAACGGGTTCTTTCCTCCGAAGCGTATCCCGCGCATCTTCATAGCGTCCCGGATGGCCTGATACTCCTCGCTGACGGTGGGAAAGAAGCGGAAAATCACCGACAGCGGGATCACGATCTTCTCCGTCAGGTGCATCCGCTCCATGGCGCCAATGAATTCGCTCACCGATGTGGACGCAATCAGATAGGCGCCCATCATGATACCGGGTGCAAAGCGGGTCATGATGGATGTGACCGCCAGCAGGACAAAGGAGGGAAGCCCGCTTGCCCAGATCAGGGCCACACGCTCCAGCGCAAAACAGGCTGCGTACAAAATCAGGTACTTTGCCGCCGTCTGAAATCGTCGCTCGGAGAGGATCAGGATAAATGGGACGAGGCTCAAAAGTGGCTTTATCAAATTCATGATCCCCTCGTTGCTGGTACTGAACATCAGGGTGGTGATGGTCAGCAGAAGAAGCAGCTTGGTGCGCGGGTCCAGTTGGATGCCTTTCTTGCTTGCTGTTACTGTGGGGTATGATGCGCTGCTCATTACGCAATGCCCGCCTTGGCAAAGTGCTTTTTCAGGAGGGCCTTGCCCAGCAGTCCACCGAAAATGGCGAATATAAAGATTCCTGCAATTACCAGGATTATGCTCCACATCGGCATGACAGCCATTACCTGATCCGCATATTCCTCTCCGAAGCTGGCCGCAAAGCTCGCCCAGGAGTCTTCCACCATAAAGTACATGGGGATATAGGTACCCACCATCCAAAGGCTGAACACCGCATACCCCAGCAGGCTCTTTTTGGCGCTCTTATAGCCTCCGGATTTCAAAATCAGGTCACCCAGCAGTCCAAAAACAGCCCCCAGAGGGACGCCCCAGAAGCCCATGCCGGTCAACCCCATCAGCAGGCCGCTCAAAATGCCCATAATGGTGACCATCCCGAACTTTTTCACCCTTGTCAGGAACAGCATAAATGGGATGCCGGTGATCAGCGCCCAAAGCGCCCCCAGGACGGGAAGGAAAATTGGTACAAACCCGATGGGAATTGCGACACAGCAGCCGATGACAAAATACAGTACTGTGAACAGCCCAAGGTTGATCAAATCTTTTGCCTGAATCTTGTTGTTCATAAGAAACACCTCCGCATTCATTGGTTAGCTCATTCTAACCCCGTCATAGAATACCATACCCGGACTGGCGTTTCTACAACTGAACAGCTTTTTAGCTCCAATCAACACCGAGTTTTTGAATTGACGAGCCAGACTCTTCACGCCTATAATATAGCAAAAAGCAATTCTTTTCTTGTGGAGCCAGGAGGAGGACTCACCCATGAACATTGATGAGATTATCCGAAAATGCGTCGAAGTTCCCGGAATATCTATCGAACGGGGAGAATACAGCGCGGGGCTTTTTCTAAATGAGAAGGACGGAAAAGGCTCTGTGACATTTTTCCCGCTTTTCCCGGGACTGACACTGGCTTATATTTCAGTAAACGCTCCGCTCTGGACAGCACCGGATTTTCGAGGAGAGGGCTCTGATGAAAAAGGCCCGCTGCTTCTGAACTACTGCGTAACTGGGCGCTGTGAGATCATTCTGAATAACGGAAATTTTGTGTATGTGACGGATGGGGATCTGTCTCTGACAGAACATTTTGCTCAAAGGCAGTATGTCTATCCACGCCGTATCTACGAGGGGCTGGAGTTCTTTGCAGAGCTTGATACGCTTGCGGCGCAGAGTGTATGGCTTCTGGAGGAATTCGGGCTTGATTTTCACGGCGCCACGGAGCGATTCTGCCCGAACGGAAGTACCTACATCTCCAAGACTGTCCCCGACGCGGAAGAATTGCTGAAAAAACTATGGTCACTGTATCATGAGCCTATGCCCTTTGCTGTAATGCAGATGAAGATCTATTCTCTGGCGCTGTTTTCGCTACTGATGGCGCAGAAGGAAATCCCTCCGTCCCAAGTCTGCGCCTATTTTACAGAAACGCAGGTGAGCATTGCAAAACAGGTGGAACAGATTATCACAGCCGACCTGCGGCAGCATCATCCGGCCTGGGAACTGGCCGCGAGGTTTTCTATCAGCGAAACCAGTATGAAAAATTATTTTCGCGGCGTCTTCGGGCAAAACATATCGGCGTATCTCCGGGAGGTCAGAATGAGAAAAGCCGCGGAACTGTTGGCGGACGGCCGTCTTTCGGTATCTGAGGTGGCGGAACAGGTCGGATACATCAACCAGAGCAAATTCGCCGCGGTATTCAAGAAGCAATTCGGCATATCCCCGTTAGAGTATCGGCGCAGGAAGCACTTGGAGCGCCTTAGCCATGAGTAACTTTGACGGACAGAACACACAAATATCTCAAGATTTTACAGTATCCAACTTGCCCGGCTCCAAAAATCAATGTTACAATATCCGGGAGGTGGTGTCTGTGGAATTAAACTTTGAAGGCGTAGTTGTCGGCGTGATGTCCCTTGTGATCATTGGGGCGTTCCATCCTCTGGTGATCTGGTTTGAGTATCACTTCACACAGAGTGTCTGGCCGGTATTTTTGATCGCGGGCCTGCTCTGCCTGATCGCCGCGCTTTTCATCCAGGGCCTTTTCTCTGTCCTTCTGGGGCTGCTGGGCGTTGCCTGCATATGGAGCATCCGGGAGCTGAAGGAGCAGGCCCGCAGGGTGGAGCGGGGCTGGTTTCCAAAAAATCCAAAGCGGAAATAGGCAGGGGGCCTGCCTATTTCCATCCTCTTGACAGAGTGTGTATGGTTTTATATAATTGTTATGCGGTTAGCGATAACTAACCTTGAAGCATATTCTATTATGCAAGCAAAATTACGATAGAAAAGAGGACAGATTATGTTCAATCACCTGGAATCCTTGGGAACGCAGGAAACCCCCGTCAAAGTCGATCTTCTGCACCTGGACCCCACAGACCCGGACGGCGGATGCCGCTGCGGGAAAGACAACGGCGGGCACTGCTGTGGGCGGCACAGCCACACGCAAGAGCAAGCGGAACTTTAAGGCCGACCTGATCCTATGGAAGCACCGGTTATCTATGGCCTGCTGATCCCTTTTGTGGGCACCTCGCTGGGGTCCGCCTGCGTCTTTTTCCTGAAGAAAGGTTTGGGAGATCGGGTACAGCGAGGATTGACCGGCTTCGCCTCCGGTGTCATGGTAGCCGCGTCTATTTGGAGTCTGCTGATCCCCGCCATGGAACAGTCCGCCGGGGAGGAGGCTTTGGCCTTTTTGCCAGCGGTCATTGGCTTTTGGGCCGGTATTCTCTTTCTGCTGGGGTTGGATCATCTAATCCCACACCTCCACCAAAAGAGTTCCCACGCAGAAGGGCCTCATACGCAGCTGCGGCGTTCCACCATGATGATACTGGCTGTTACCCTCCATAACATCCCGGAGGGAATGGCAGTAGGTGTGGTCTATGCAGGCTATCTGGCCGGAGAGAGTCAAATCACCATGATGGGCGCTCTGGCCTTATCTCTGGGCATCGCCATCCAGAACTTCCCCGAGGGGGCTATTATCTCAATGCCCCTGCGGGCGGAGGGAATGAACAAGTCCCGGGCCTTTTTGGGGGGCGTACTCTCCGGCGCGGTGGAACCGCTGGGTGCCCTGCTGACGATCCTGGCCGCGGGGCTGGTAGTTCCGGCCCTTCCATATCTGCTGAGTTTTGCCGCCGGCGCAATGATCTATGTGGTGGTGGAAGAATTGATCCCTGAGATGTCTCAAGGGGAGCACTCAGATGTTGGTGCGCTGACCTTCGCTTTGGGTTTCACTCTGATGATGGCACTTGATGTGGCACTGGGCTAAAAGCAAGTCTCACAAACATACGCATAGACGAAAAATATCCCCGGCTAACCGTTTGCGGTCAGCCGGGGATATGCTTATTGCCCGGGCGGCAGCAGATTGGTCATGCTTCGCAGGCTGATGCCCAGAGTAGACAGGTTGTGGAGCGTGGCAGAGGTGGCCGGCGCCAAGATGCCCAGGGCTCCCAAGGCGATGAGTCCGCCGTTGAAGCCGATGACAAAGCGGTAGTTGGACTGGATGCGGTTCATCAGGGCCACGGACAGCCGCCGCAGCTGTACCAGTTCGAACAGGTCGTTTGCCGCGATGGTGATGTCCGCGATCTCCCGGGCGATGGCGGCACCGTCGCTGATTGCGATACCAACATTGGCAGCGGACAGAGCCGGGGAGTCGTTGATCCCGTCGCCGATCATGACCACCGTGCGGCCCTGTGCGCGTTCGGCCTGCACGAAGCGGGCCTTGTCCTCCGGCAACACCTCAGCCCGGTACTCGTCCACCCCCACCTGGGCGGCGATGGCCGCCGCGGTGCGCTCACTGTCGCCAGTGAGCATGACGATCTTGCCCACTCCCAAGCCGTGGAGGGCGGCTACCGCGTCCGCAGCCTCGGCGCGCAGCGGGTCGGAGATGCAGATAACCGCGGCCAGCACGCCGCCAACCGCCAGATACAGATGGCTGTACTGCTTGGGCAGGGTGTCGAAGGCGGCCTGCTCTCCCGGCGGGACAGTGCAGCCCTCATCCTCAAAGACGAAGTGGGCGCTGCCAATGATGACCCGCCTGCCGTCTACCGTACTGGCGATGCCGTGGGCCACCAGGTACTCCACCTGGGAGTGCATCTCCTCATGGGCCAAATCCCGCTCCCTGGCGGCCTGAACCACGGCGTTGGCCATGGAGTGGGGGAAATGCTCCTCCAGGCAGGCGGCCAGCCGGAGCATTTCCAGCTCCTTGTTCCCACCGAATGGGACCACCTGAGCCACCACGGGGTTGGCATGGGTCAGGGTACCCGTCTTGTCAAAAACAATGGTATCCGCCTGGGCCACAGCTTCCAGGTACTTTCCACCTTTCACGGTCACATGGAAGCGGCTGGCCTCGCTCATGGCGGAGAGAACCGCCAGGGGCATGGACAGTTTCAAAGCGCAGGAGAAGTCCACCATCAGCACGGACAGGGCGCGGGTGACATTGCGGGTGAGCAGATAGACCAGCACACTCCCCGCCAGCGTGTAGGGTACCAGTCGATCAGCCAGATGCGCTGCGTGATTTTCCGCTGTGGACTTGAGCTGCTCCGACTCCTCAATCATGGCCACGATCTTGTCATAGCGGCCCTTGCCGGACTGCTGGGTGACCGTAAGGACGCACTCGCCCTCCTCCACCACCGTTCCGGCATAGACGCTGCTCCCAGGCCGCTTGGGGACGGGGATGGACTCGCCGGTGAGGGACGCCTGGTTGAGCATGACCTCGCCCTCCGCAATGGTGCCGTCCAGGGGAATCATGCCGCCCATGCGGATGACCACCTGATCTCCGGCCTGTACCTGGTGGAGCGGGACCAGTTCCTCTCCGCTTTCGGTTTTCATCCAGACCCGGTCGATATTCAGGGACATGCTCCTGGCCAAGTTTTCCACGGACTTTTTGTGGGTCCACTCCTCCAGAAGCTCGCCCAGCCGCAGCAGGAACATCACGGAACTGGCCGTGTCGAAGTCCCGCCGTACCATGGACAGGCAGACGGAGATTCCATCCAACAACTCCACATGGAGCTGTCTCCGCAGCAGACACCGAAGCGCCCGGAACAGATAAGGAGCCGACCGAATAACTGTGTAGACCGCACGAAGCGGAGCCGGGAAGAACAGGGATCGGACGGCCTTAAACGCCACCATACCCACCAGTTTTTCCTCATAGGCACGGTTGAGCGCCCGGCTGCTGTGGACCGGGACCAGCTCCGCCAGCGCATGATCCTGATAGGAGAAGCCAGCGAGAATCCTCAGTAAATCCTTCCGATCCCCCTGATACTCGATCACTGCGCAACGAGTTCTTTCATGGACAGACGCACACTCCACCTGCGGCAGAGTCAGCAGCCACGCCTCCAGCATATCGGCCTGCTCCAGCGTCATGCGCTGCTGCACAGCCTGAACACGGATTCGCCCGCGGCATTCGTGTTTGATTTGAAATTTCATGATTGCCTCCACAGAACAAGAGGGACCGCCCCCGGCGGCCCCTCTCTCATTTCTTGCGCGTTACGCTTCAGAGCACTCCACGCTGGCTGCCTCCTCCGCTTTCGCACGCTGCTCGTTGATCTCCTTGGCGGAAGCCAGGATGTCAGCAGCATTCTCCTGAACGGAAGTGACCGTTTCCATCACGGACTCCTGCACACGCAGTGCGGCCGCGGTCATGTGGGTATAGGCCTTCTTCGCATCCTTGCTGGACAGCAGCTTGAAGCCGGCAGAGCCGAACAGCACCCCGCCCACAAACAGGGCGGCTCCTTTATGGAAATTCATCATTATGGTGTTCACCTCACATTCAGCGGTGCCGGTACCCGGTAATGAAAGTCATGACCATGCAGATAACAGCGCCCCAGGCCCAGAAACGGTGGTGCTTCATTGGATAGTCCCTCCCTCGCCAGACATGGCACCTTATTTGAGCACACATAATAACATACGGTTCTTAGGTTTTTCTATCTGTTTCGGACGAAAACCGTTGCAAATAGATTTTTATTTGCGTTCCGGCGAAATTGGGAAGGAGGCATATGGTAGCACTGCTTGAACGCGATGCCGAACTGGCTGACGCTGGAATATCCTACCGCTGCAGAAATCTGGAGTACACTCTGGGTCGTAGTCGTGAGGAGTTCCGCGGCCCGGGCCATACGCTGCTCCAGGAGATACTGGTGAAGCGGGACCCCATACACCTGACGGAAGCAGGATTTCAACGCCGTGCCGGAGATCCGGAACCGCTGGGACAGCATCTGAATGGTCAGCCGTTCATCCAAGTGCCCCACCATGTATTTCTGGACCTCGCGTATGGTGTCAATCTGGCTTTGGGTATGGTAATCGCACTGCGGAGGCAGGGCCAGTCCCTCCCGCTGCGCGTGGAGCAGGAACAGGACTTCCAGCGCCTTGATGACATAGTAATCTCCGATATGTCCCGGCTGCATGTAATCCAGGGCAGAAAACAAGGCTTCGCTCCAGAGTGCCGCTCTCAACATGCAGGGATCGTTCCAGGCGCGGGAGATGGACTCTCCCAGGTCGGAGTGCACGGCACGCAGGGCCGACCATGCGGTTTTCGCTTCCATCCGAACAAGGGCGCCGTAGAATGGCTCTGAAGCAAACCGGCCCCGATACGCTTCTGTACGGACCGGGAGAAACAGCACCTGATCGGCGCTGAGGCTAAGACGCCGGTGGCCGGCCCATTCCAAAATAAGCCCGCCTTTGCGGCAGAATAGGATCTCCAGCGCCTCAGACTCCTGAATAAACAGGAACTCTTCCGAGGGGGGTACTCCTTCCAGCCGGAAGATAGCCGCCTGCTCCGCGGGCAACTGGGTAACGGTCCAGCCGTCCCAGGATAAAAGTGCGTCCAGCATGGCGCTTACTTTCGGAAGGAGAACAGGCCCTTCTTCTCATAAGGGGCTGACTGGATGGAAAGGACCTGATAGCCTGTGGCGGAGATTGCACCGCGCAGGGTGTCCTCGTCCAATCTATTCTCACACAGAATCTGCGTCTGCCCTTTGCTGTGAGACGAGGTGACCTTTTTAACGGGAAATGCCTTGCGGATCGCGTCGTTGACATGGGCTTCACACATAGAGCAGGCCATTCCTTCCACCACGATGGTATATTGGAGCATAACAGTTTCCTCCCCATTTTGTTAGTTTTAGCTAACCTCTCAGCAAAATGAAACGCCAAAGAAACAGTTTTCAGGTACCTTCGCGTATCTGAACTCCTGATCTTGGCGCCCAGAAGTTAGTTCTTGCTAACCCAATAATAGCATAAATCTCAAGATTCTGCAAGTCTTTTGGTGGGCGAAGCAATCATAAGTGTGCGTTTTACAGCCAATCTATCCTGGCAAAAAGCGCAACTGTTCAAGAGATGAAAAAGGTGGTATGCTCTACTTGTATTTAGGTCAGATTTTGTAGGTCAGATTTTTACCCGGGAGGGGTCAATGCGCCCCGAGCGGAGACTTGTCAGAACCTAAATACCGGACCGACCACGCACAAAAACCGCAGTTACCCCATTCAGGGGTGGCTGCGGCTTTTTTGTGCATCAAACACAGAAAGGAGACAGACCATGAATGAGCACAAGCAAACTGATGAAGGTCACCTACTACGACCCCAAAAGCCAAATCCGCCTCCTCTGCTACGCCGACACCGTAGTATGGGACACCAAACCCACGCCGACCCTTACCGCTTTGCGGTTTGGCGGCTACCCGGAGCGTGTGCAGGGACTCGCAGACGCAATTTATGGCGGGGCTACCATCGAAATCGAGGACGGTAAAGACACCTACTCCTTGAAAACCCTCACCAGGCAGTACCGCCGGGAACTCAGCCATGACGGAGTGTACGCAGAGGCTACCCTGATCGCGGAGGATGACGGCCAATCCGCCAAACAGAATTCCGGCGACAAGGATGACTCGAAGCCGGACAAGGACAAGAACGACGAGGACGACGATCAAATCCAGCAGGATCTCCCGCCGCGCAATACCTACATTTTCTGCACACCGGGGGAACGCCGGGAGCTGTTCGACGCGGTGGACCAAAAGACCGCCGTTCCCATGATCCCGGAGTACCAGGATTATGTCCTCACGGAACTGCAAAAGAGGAATATCCTGCGGCCGCTTCAGGTCAAGTCACTGTCCCGTAAGCTGGAGGCGTGGCTTCTGCGCTGTGAGGAGAAGGACAAAAACATCGTCGCGGTCATGGAGGATGGACTCAAAAGCGGAGCGATCTCCATTCCGGGTGCGACCGTCGGCCTAAACCCGCTGGACGAAATCAACTCTATCACGGAATACCTCAATACCTTCGGCGTTACCGTGGCGGAGCGGATCAAGAAGCTGTTCGTACCGCTCTTTGACCCTGCGACGGAATCTCTGTCCCCGGAAGTGCTGGCAATCAACCAGTACATTGAGGAGCACGCCGGCTATCCCCTCTACGACGCCCAGCTTGCGGTGGCAGAGGCCATCAAGCGCCAGCTGGAGCGGAGCAAGGTGGGGCTCATTGTGGCGGAATGTGGGTCCGGCAAGAGCAAGATCGGGGCGGTATCCATCGCCGCAACGGCTGCGGGACTTCTTTCCCACCAGATGTCCGTCAAGGTGAGCAAGACTTTTAACCTGATCCTGTGCCCCTCCCATGTGACCGAGAAATGGGTGCGTGAGCTGGAGGAGACCGTACCGAATGCCTTCGCCGCCGTAGTCCATACCCCTGCGGAGCTGGATCACCTGTACCAGATGTTTGAGCGGGGAAACAAATTCTGTTTCGCCGTCCTCTCCAAGGAAAAGGCCCGGGATGGCTATATGAGGGCCCCGGCGGTCATTTACCGGCCGTGGAATCGCGAGGCGCTTCCCATTGAGCGCAATCCTCCGCTTCACGATGGGGCGGACATAGACGGCAACCCGCACAAGCAGGTGTTCTGCTGCCCGGAGTGCGGCGCCGTGGTCATGGCCGAATTTACACAGGACGGCGTATCCTATCGGGTCCCGGCCAAGTCCTACTATTTTCGGCGGGAGCACAGCGGCAATCACAAATGCGCCGCCTGCGGCGCCTCTCTGTGGTCAGCCCTGAATCCGGATGCCTGGCGCAGGCAGAAAAAGTGGGCCAAGATCGGGGATTACGGCTTTGTTTACCGCCCGCTGGTCTATGAGCACTTCAAAAAAGCCGGCGGAGAGGGTCAGCTCCAGAAGCTCTATGAGATTCAAGACCACCCGGACGCCTGCTTTCCAGCCAGAGGCGCTTACCGCGCTTATGCGCTGAGCTCCTACATCAAACGCAAGTACAAAGGCAAAATCTATGGCCTGATTGTGGATGAACTTCACGAATACTCCAATAAGTCGGGCCAGGGAGAAGCCATGGCCGAGCTCTACGGCACGGCAAAAAAGGTGGTAGGCATGACCGCCACCCTGATCAACGGGTACAGCTCGGGGATATTCCATCTCCTCTACCGGATCTGCCCCGCACAGATGCGCAAGGACAACAAACGGTATGAACATCCCTCCAAATTTGATGCGGAGTACGGCGTGATCCAGAACATCTATGTGGAACAGGAGCCGGAATACAATTCCAACCGCCGTACCGTGCAGAGCAAGAAGAACTCCCGGCTTCTGCCAGGCGTCTCGCCGCTGGTCTATTCCCGCTTCCTGCTGGACAAGGCCGCGTTTCTTTCCCTGACCGACATGGGCAAGGACCTGCCGGAGTACGAGGAGATCCCTGTTGCGCTGAAGATGCCCGCAGCGGTGGAAGCAGAGTACAAGGAGATCGAAAAAGAACTCAAATTTGTCCTCAAAAATGACAAAAAGGCCGCAAAGAAAATTTTGTCCGCCTATCTCAATCTTCTGACCGCCTACCCGGATCAGCCCTATGAGCAAAAGCCCGTTTATCATCCTTTGGACGGACATCCGATTGTGACCCCGGAAGACACGGTGGCTCCCGGTACGATCCTCCCCAAGGATGAAGAGGTGCTGAATATCGTGGAGCGGAAGATTGCCGCAGGGGAAAAGGTGCTCATCTACACCAACTGGACGCGGCTGGACAGCCAGATGAGGCTTCAAACGCTGCTAACCGCCCGTGGGTGGAACACCATCATTATGCCGGCCAAGGTCAAACCGGCAAAGCGGGAGCAATGGGTAGCGGACCGGCTCAGCGCCGGGCTCCAGGTCCTGATTGCAAATCCGACCCTTGTGCAAACAGGCCTTGACCTGAACGCTTTTACCACGCTGATCTTTTATGACACCGGCTATAAGCTGTTCACACTGAGGCAGGCCAGCCGGCGGAGCTGGCGGATCAACCAGACCGCCCCGCGGGTAGAGGTCTATATGTTTTACTATCGGGACACCATGCAGCACAAGGCAATCAAGCTCATGGCCTCCAAGCTGGCTGTGGCGGGAATTATCGAGGGCTCGTTCTCAGAGGAGGGCCTTGCCGCTATGTCCGAGTGCGAGGATATGACCACTCTGATGGCCAAGGAGCTCATGCTGGGCATCAAGGACAGCGTGGAGGATGTTTCCGCCATGTTCAAGCGCATGGCAAATCTCAAACCGCAGGCCGCCGCATGGTCTATTTTTGCGGAGGCCCCCACCGCCCAGGATGAAACGGTACTGGTAAGGAAAGCAGTCAATGAGCCAATCGTGGAATTCACCTTTGGGAATCCAGTCCCGCTCCAGACGCCAAAGCCGGTTATCACGGCAACATCTGTTTCGACACCTATGCCGAAGGCCGCAGTCAAGCCCCCCGCAAAGCGCAAGTCGGCCAAGGCTGTGATCAGCGAGGACCAGATCCCGCTGTTCAAAATTGCATAAAGGAGAATGACCTATGAATGACAATCCTTTTGAAATCAAGGAGGAAGCGTGCGCTTCCTCCCCGGACCACCGCCGCTACCTGCTGATCCAGGCCGTAGACACGGAGACCGGGGAAATCGTTTGGGCCGTGGGCGACGACCAGATATGTGCCGTCACCCGTGCCGACTTTATCCGAACGCCTGAAATCCGGTACAACGATGTTCTCATCCGGGAGTTTCCCTACAAGGAGAACACACCGGAGAGCGTCGGCCGCTGGCGTCCTCTGATTGAGGAACTGGTAAAGCTCACGCTGGCAAAATACCGGACGCTGGACGGCCTTGCCCGTGCATACCCCCAGTGGGTCCCGGAGGAAACGGTTTTGCCGTTCCCCCGGCAGGCTCTTGAGAGCGCCGAGTACATCATTTTCCACGACAATGGGATATGCGAGATGATTCCGCGTGCGGGCAGTTCCAAGGCAAACAGCGTCCCGCCCGCCGCCGTTGATTGTGGGGAGGAGTGCTGAAATGCTCGTTCATGTCAAACGCGATGAACTCCTTGCCATCGCCGCCCAGACCGCAAAGGCGGCGCCGAAAACCGCAACCTCAGAGGCAGTCCTGGGCATTCATGTAGAGGCGGACAGCCGAAGGTCCATGCTCACGCTGACCGCTACCAACTACGAAATCGTGATCCGCGCATCCATGGGCGCCTCTGTGGAACAGTCTGGAAGCGTTGTCATCAGCGCCGCCTTATTCCCCGCGGCCATAGCCAGCCTTCCCGAACAGGGTGTGGATCTGGAGACGGAACATCCCGGCCAGCTGACCATTCGCTCCGGGCACGCACGATTTCGCCTGGCCGCGCTCTCCGGGGACAAGTACCCCATGCCGGAGCTTCCCTTTCCGGACGACACCCTGCCTGTCAGCGGGCTTCGTTCGCTGGCGCGCAATACGCTGTTCGCCGTTGCGGAAGATGGAGTGCCATCGCTGCCAATGAAATGCGTCCGGCTCCATGTCGGACCGGACGGACTGAAAGCGTCCGCCTCAAATGGCTTTTGCATCATGGAGGCAGACGGCGATAAGCAGTGCAAAGGGCAGATCGAGCTGCTGCTGCCTGCCCGATCTCTCAAAGTCCTGGCCTCCCTCTCAAATGACAGCGATGTTTACGAGATGGGGGTGACCGGGAAAAGCCTGGTGTTCTGGAGCGGCACCCTGCTCTTTTCCGCCCGGCTGGTGGAAGGGAAATTCCCGAATACCAGAGGTGTTTTTGAGCAGTTCAAGTGCCAATACTCCGTCCACCTGGATGCTGCCGAGTTCATCCGCGCCCTTGAGGTCGCGGAGTCCGTCTCGGAAAGCAATCACCGGGTCGAGCTTGCCTTTGGTGAGCATGAGATTACGGTAAGCGCCGAAAGCGCCTGCGGCAGATCTTCCGCCCCGGTCAAGGCCCTGGTGCTCAATGCACCCAAACAGCCATTTTACTACAACTCCAGGAAACTGCTGGAGTATTTGCGCCTGGAGAAGGAGAAGATCACGCTGGAATTTGACAAATCCGGCCTTCTCGCGGTCCGTTCCGGCTCCACCCGATATGTGCAGTCTCCCATGAGGGCGCCTGTTCAGGCGGCTGAAACCGGCAAGGCGGCGTAAGAAACGGAGGCGATCCATGCCTATATGAAAATTCCCACGATCTGCCGCTACTGCGGCGGAAAAATCATCAAGTCCACGACCCGGGCGCTCTACCCCAAAGGCAGCGAGCCGATTTATCTGTGCGTCAACTGCAATGCCTATGTGGGCTGCTACCCAGATGGGAGCCCCATGGGGAAGGTTGCAAACACCGTTTTGCGGCTGAAGCGTCAGGAGACGCATCGGATCTTCGACCGCTTTTGGCGGGAGCAGGGCTGGACGCGGAGCGCGGCCTACCGCTGGCTGGCGCAAAATCTTCACCTGAAGGAACACGAAACCCACATCGGCATGATGGAAATGGACGAGTGCGAACAGGTGATCCGACTATGCCGGAAATACGGCAAACATAAAAAGGAGGCGGCATAATGCCAACTTGTCAAAAGCAGGACCAACTCTGCCGGTGCATCGACTGGCACGATGAAGATTTCGATGTGGAAATCGACCACTTCATCCAAAACTTTGAATTTCTCCATGTGGAACTGGAGTATGCTTCCCTGGATGCAAGGGAGCCTGTCCGTGTGTGCAGAATCGGCCGGTGCCGTATATGCGGAGGCCGTATGTGCAGCGGCTCAACCCTGCCCTCTGAAAAAACGGTCAGAGAACTGATGCCAACAATCTTCCTTTTTGCCGGTCTGGCGTTCCGGCAGTTTGAATATTCTCTTCCGGCCGGGACGGACAGCTTTCAGGCGTTGTTTCCGACGCTGTTTCACGAGGAGGACCAGGCCTTTGCAAAGCAATGGCTCTCAGAGCCGGAAGGGCAAAAACTCATTGAACTGTTCCGTGACGATGAAAGTGAGGCGCAGTGAGATGAAGGACAAGAAAATCACCTTTTCTGAGCCCAGCTGCCGCTTCGGCTGCCCGCATTTCAAGGTCGTCGGATCTATGCTGAGCGAAACCTGCTACTGCATGAAAAAGGGCAAAAAAGGCAGGCGTTTTGGGAAGAAAGACCTGAAACGCAGACCTCCCGAATGGTGCCCCCACCGCCTGAAAACACCCGTCTGCCGTATCTATGGATTTAAGGACGAAATGCAGGAGGCCCTGGAGCGGGACAGCCGGCTGAACTTTGAGCCGGACAAACACGATTGGTATTTTCCATTGGCCCACCGCTACCAGCTCCGGAGTGAGTTTCCCCTGGGCATGAACGCAGAGCGGTTTTACAGCGCACTCCAGGAGGAGCCGGTGGAGAGCGTGCTCAACGGTACGCCGCTGAAAAACGGCGAGCTGATCGAAATTGACGACGGCCTGGCTTCTCATTTCTTCTACTGTTACAGCCAGAGTACCGTCCTGCCGGCAAAGGTGTTCGGCCTCGAACATGAGGGAGGCGCACACCATGCCTGAGCACACCGCCGCTCCAAGTGAGCAGACAGCACCCATGCGGCTTGCTAAAATCCTGGATAGCTTTATCCCGGGGATGCACGACACTCCCTGCAGAATCGCTATCTTTACCGATGGCCACAAAATCAAAGTGTTTGAAAAGGTCTATTTCCGCAGGCCGGCGTTCGATCCCCCACTTCCGCAGACCTGGGAGCGAAACTACTGGCTGGAGCGGTATCTGACCCCGCAGGCGGTGGAAAACCACCTGCGAAAAAACGGACTGTTAAAGGAGAATAGCCATGAATGAGCATCAAGCCTGCACTTGTCCCGCCTCAAAGAGCGGGAGTTTCCAGATCGCCACAGACCATTACAGCCGCAACTTCATTCCTACGGGCTGGAAGCTGGAGTACGCCTCTCTTGAGCAGCACGAGCCACAGCGGTTTCTGTATATGACCGGCTGGTGCCTGCGCTGTGGTGGGCAGGACCTGCAATGCGGCGTATCTATCCCGGATGAGCTTTCCGGCGACGCTCTCCTGGAGCGTATCTATCGGGAGATGGAGCACTACCGTCCCTTTGAACACCGGCGCAGTGACGGTACATACAATCGCAGCCTGTTAGGACGCGCAGCGTGGTACATGGAACAGGACGATCTCACGCTGGGTGAAAAAAACGCCCAGTTCCTCAAGCTGTTCCACGAGGAGGATCAGCGCGCAGTAGAGGACTGGATCTGCCGCAACCGGGCTGAGGAGCCCTATACCGTCCCCCGGCGGGACCGGAAAAGCACGCTGCTGTACGCCGTGCTGGACCGGGCCAGGGCCAACGGCGATCTGAGGGAGATCGAGCCCATTTTGGACTACTATCTCCCCAACAAAAATGAGCCGCTGTCTCCGGATAAGGACTCCTATCTGACAAACTACGCCTTTTCCGCAGTATCTACCATAGACTTTGGCTGCGAGGGGATCTATGTGGAGCTGTTCCTTGAGGGACAGTTTGACGAGTCCGGAAATGACCGCTGCTCCATCGGCACATTCAAGACGCTTCGGGACGACGCCGAGGCCTGTCGGCTGATGGGCCAGCTGTGCGGGGTGTTGATGTACCATACAGCGAAATATGTCAACGAAAACCTGCACCGCTATACGCCAAAGCGGGAGCTGGAAGCGGAGCTGCATAGAAAATCCGCCGTGACGGAAAGTACCAGCGAGGACAGCCGCCATGCCTGAGCCTTTGCGCAATCAATCCGGGGCGGAGCAGGAACTCCCCCAGTATATCGAATGCCTGCTGAGCGTCAGCGGGGACGCGGCGTTTCTCAACACCTTTGACAAGGCTTTTCGGAGCGGATGCGGCCCACAGTGGGCCGACCGCCCCCCAAACACCAAGCCCAGGTATTCGTTCCACGCGCTGTTTCCGGTGCCGGAGGAGATCCAGCGCCGCGGCTTTCTCAAGGCCGGGCGCCTGTGGTGCGCGGATTATTGGGAAGCCGGCGGAGACCTGTGTGAAATGCAGGTCAAACGGGTATTGGGAGAACGGCGCTACCGTTTCTTCGTATGGGACACGCTCCCCAAAAATATGTTTCGCGTTGTCTCTCGGGATTATCCCACCCTGAAGTTTTGCTTGACCGCGCTTATCAAGGATGACAATTCCGTACTATGGGACAACGAATTGACCCTGCGCGAGTACATGATCGCAAATGGGCGGTACATGGGAAGCTACCGCCGGAATGAAACCGATGCTTTCGCCCAAATAAGAGAAGGGATGGGTTTTCAGCCATGACCTTTTTAGAGTGCTGCCAAACTGTACGCGAACATGGGCTGCGTATGATCCGCCCGCGGGAGCATACTCCCGGATTGTATGACATACGCGAGCCCTTTGAAGCGGGGGCCGGCTGGGTCTGGCTGGACGCGACCACTGCGAATGTCGTCTGCCAGATCTTCGACGCCCTCTCACCGGACCGGCAAGAGACATTCAAGACCCTGCCGGCGTCCGTAATCCTGAAGTTCTGCTGGAGGATTGCAAATGGCATATAGCCTTTATCTGATTCGCAACACCAGAGATACCGATCACCTGTACTATGCCGAGCATGGCGAAATAGGCGGGGTCCCGGATGCCGTCGGCTATGATGAGCCGCCCCACGCCATGAAATTCCGTACCCATGAGGAGGCGCAGGCATACATCGACACCCAGCTCCCGGAGTGGGCAAGAGACTGCCATCGTCCGGCGGAGCTTACCGCCTCGCATTTTACCTGGCTTGGCTGTGGAATTACGGCTATGCTCCGCAGCGGCAAACCGATCCCAGACCGCCTGCTGGCGCCGACACCCGGCCGGCTTCGTCTCTGGAGATGCTAAAGGAGGAAAAACAAATGAGTCAAACACTGAGAAACAAGATGCTCGCCCGGATGGAGGAAGTCCGGGCACAGGTGGCCGAGCGTGATGAACTCATTGAGATCATCGCCATCGCCCTGCTCACCCGCAAGAATGTCTTTATTTTGGGCGATACCGGCCAGGCCAAGAGCGCCGTTATCAACCTGTTCCGCGCCGGCATCACCGGCGCCAACCAGTTTGAGCGGCTGATGTCCAAGCAGACCGATGAAGAGGCGTTGTTCGGGCGTCTGGACCTCTCCAGCCTCATCCCCGGCGGCGTGCCGGAGGAGGTGTTGGAGAAAGACCAGCACTATCAGGAGCTGCGCCGGAAGCTGGAGACGGCGCTTCAGACCGGCGGGCCGGACAGCGCAAGTCAGCTCGCGGACCTGACTGCGGAGATGGAACAGTACCGTAAAGCGCTCGCTGAGCTGCACAGCGGCGAGCCCCGGATCATCACCAAAGGAAAGTTGCCGGACAGCCACATTGTCTTTTTAGACGAGATTTTTAAGGCCGCCGACGGTATTCTCAACGCCCTCCTGACCGCGCTCAACGAGCGCCGGTACACCAACGAGGGCAAAACCATCCACATTCCCGCGATCTCTTTCTTTTCCGCCTCCAATGAAATTCCGAATTTCGCAAACCCGGAGGAAAAGATCCTCAAGCCGCTCTATGACCGGTTTGAACTCAAGGTGGTCACTGAGTATGTGGAAGACAGGGATGCCCGCCTGACGATTCTGAAGCAGAAGCAGGCGGCGCAGGGCACGGCGCAAAATCCGTCGGCCGTCATTTCCCTGGCGGAGCTGCAGGCTATGCAGGACGAAGTGCTTCAGGTCCGCGTCCCGGACCAGGTGAATGAGCTGATGGACGATGTGTTGTGCGAGCTGCGCGGCAAGGGCATCCATATCTCTGACCGGAAATATTTTAACTACGCCCCTATCGCACAGGCAAAGGCCTGGCTCAGCGGCAGGGACACCGTGGAGCCGTCTGATCTGACCACGCTCTGCGCCTACCTGTGGACCGCTCCGGAGGAGCGGACTATCATCCAATCCACCTTGGAGCGGATGTGCAACGATCCCCTCAAGGACCGGCTGGACACCATTCTGGCGGAAGCCGTGGAGGGGTATCAGGAGTTTACCGATACGGCCGACGCCCCTGCGGCCCGCCGGATCGGAAAACTGCGGGATGAATTTATGTCCCTCTATATCACGCTCAGTCAAATGCTCTCCAATGCTCAGAGCGATGCGGAGCGGGAAAAGATCAACGCCTGTCTGGAAGAACTGGAGCGGTACAGCAAGGAGGCCCATGCGTCGGTCCAATACTCTTATGTTCCGCTTCGGGAGCTCTATGACCTGAAGACCAGTTGACAGCATCCAATGATAAAGAAAGAGGTGCCAATTATGTTAAATTACAATCTGCCGCTGACTGAGGCTGAATCAGAATTTGCCGCCGAACATCACTCCGTTATCTATGGGTATCTGCGCAAGGCGGGGCTGCCGGAGGATGACTTTTACGATGTTGTGGTCTTTGGCTACCTGCGGGCAGTCCGCAAATATCTGGCCCGGCCAGAACTGCGCAAGTACAGCTTTTCCACTATTGCCTACCGGGCCATGAGCTGCGATGTCCACCACTCCAAGGAGTATTGGATGCGCAAGAAGCGCCGTGCCCTGGTAGAGCCCCTGGACGAAGAGCTTCATACCCGGGATCTGCTGGACCCCGTATCGGCGGCCTATGAAAATGTGCTGTCTTTTCAGGAACTCTCCGGCAAGCTGACGCAAAAGCAGCGGCAGATCGCCGCATTGCGCGCACAGGGCTACCACGACCTGGAGATTGCCCGGATGTTTCAGGTCAAACCCGGTGAAATCAAGCTGGAGATGGACCAGGCGCGCTCGAAGGTCGTGCCGTTCCCCACGGAAACCGCCGCACTTGCGGCTTAAATACAGGAGGTATGTCCATGCCAATGGGCTGGAAACCCTGGCGCTGACGGTCAGCGCCGGCAGTCTGAAAAGCGCGGTCAAGCGGGTGCGCGAGCACCCCTTGATCCGGCTGCCAAATGGGACTTACTACATCTTTGAAGCAGGCAATTACGGTGATGGCCTGCAAATCACATTCTCATGATCAAGAGGAGGACAACCTTATGTTAAACCGTATCACCATGACCGGCCGCCTGGTCGCAGACCCTGAGCTGCGCCGTACCCAAAGCGGCGTCTCCGTCACCTCTTTCCGGATTGCCAATGACCGGGATTATGGCAAGGGTGAGGAGAAAGAGACGGACTTTTTCGATGTCGTGGCCTGGAGATCCACCGCTGAGTTTATCTGCAAGTATTTCACCAAGGGCCGCATGATCTCGGTGGATGGCCGGCTTCAGACAAGAGGCTGGAAAGACCGGGAGGGCAACAACCGCGTCAGCACTGAGATCCTTGTGGACAACGCCTACTTCGCCGACAGCAAGAAGGATGACGCCGGCGGCGATTTTCCCGCCGAAGACCAGTTTGCAGGCTACGGTGCCTATCAGGGCTCTGTGCCGGGCGGCGGCGACTTTGCGCCGGATTTCTAATCCCGGCAAAACAGCACGCGGGGGAGGCTTCGTCCTCTCCCGCGCTGTATTCCTTCCCTGCAAAAGCAAATATACCAAGATACAGGAGACGATGATATATGAGCTTTCCGGAACAGGATCGTGCAGTACAGATATTGGAGAAAGAGTTCGGCCCCCGGTGGAAGCAGATCGTCCAGGAGCTGGGGACCAAAGAACTCCGCCAGCGTGTGGGTAAGGAACTCACTTCTTTTATGGCTTTCCCGGAACGCGGCAGCGGCGGGAACAACAAGTGGCGTGGGAACTGCTCACCGGAGGTCGTGCGGGCGATTCTCCGCTATGTGCTTGAGTGCAAGCACTACTACGGGAAGCAGACACAGGACTTTACGCTCCTTGATCCTATGTCCGGCTCTGGGACGAGTCAGGCGGCGGCGCAGAGCCTTGGTGTGCGCTCGCTTCTGTATGACCTCAATCCCACCCCTGCCTGCGGCATTGGCGGATGGGATGCGCTGCGGGACGAAGTGGACGATTCGGCAGATTTGATTTTTCTCCACCCGCCCTACCATAATCTGATCCCTTACTCCGGAAATATGTGGGGCACGCCGCATAAGGATGACCTTTCCAGGTGCTCCAGCTATCCCGAGTTTGTGGATAAGCTGAATTACATTGTCCAAAAGCTCTTTATGGCCCTGCGCAGGGACGGCCGGCTTGCCGTCCTGGTTGGGGACATCCGCACCAAAGGGAGTTTCTACTCTATGCAGCATGACCTTATGCGCGTGGGACAGATGGAAGCGTTCATCGTAAAAGGGCAATACAACTGCGTCAGCGATACGCGCACCTATAAAAAACCATTCATCCCTGTGGTAACGGAGTATCTGCTCCTCTTTCACAAGGATGATTCCCTGCTGATTCCACTTGCGGCGCGTCGGGCATCTGTGGTGGACTTGCGAAGCGAGGACTCGCCCGCGCTGACCTGGCACCACCTGATCCGGCTGACCATGGAGGATCTGGGCGGCCGCGCCAAGCTGTCCGACCTGGGAGACCGCCTGGCCTCTCACCCAAAGGCAAAGAAAAACCCGCATTTTCGGGATCGCATACGGGCCACCGTCTACGAGCACCCGGGACAGTACATTTCCTGCGGAAACGGCTTCTATGCCTTGAATTATGCTGTGGCCTAAATCAAAAACAGGAGGCAGAGATCTCAATGAAGATCACAAAAGAAGAGAAGATGTATCTTGAACGCTGCGGATATGGCAGAAAAGACCTCGCCCAGATCCGAGAAGCCATCCGAGAAGACAAAACAACCTATGAGATGGACGGTGCCTCTATTACCAGGGAGGAGGCCGTCACCCGTTTGGGCCGCCTGGACTACCTATCCGGTATCGCCAGGAGTGCGTTTCACTTCACGGCCATGCGTATCACGGAGGACGGGAAAGCGATTCTGTTCGACTCGTCCAGGCTGTTTGGAAAGGAATAGCACAATGGACAATCCATACTTAAAAGCTCAATGCCAGAACATGGTCTCTGCCCTTGCTGCCTTTTCCACAGCCTGCGAACTGGCGGCCTATGAAGATGACGGAGCCCTTTCCAAAGAGGAACTTCGTCAACTGCGGAAAATCCGCGCCGCTGCCGCCCGTTTTCAAGCGGAGCTTCAGCGAGAAATGGAGAAGCGCCATGTCCCAACCGCCAAGCGCCTCTCCGCTGGATGCAGGCCGCAGAAAGGCGGTGAATACGATGCTCTTATCTGAGACTGGAACAGTCATCCGCTGCGCAGATCATTTTCAGGTGTTATTGACGCTGCCCGCGGAAACCGTAGATTTGATTCTGGCCGCTCCAGGCAAACAGGAGTTTTTTCAAAAAGGCCGGCCATCCGATTACCTGTTTCGGAGGACTGCGGTTGAGCTCTTACGGGTTCTGAAGCCAGGCGGAGTGCTGGTCTGGCATGTCCCCAATGAGCGCGGGGAGGCCACCTTTTCCACCGCGCAATTCCGTCAGGTAGTCTACTTTCAATCAATCCAGTTGAGACTGATCGACACCATCCTTGTGGAAAAGGAAAGGAACACGCCGCCCACCCCTGTCCGATATGGAGACGCTTTTGAGTCCATGTATATCCTCGCAAAGGGCAAGCCCAAGACCGTTCATATTTTGAAAGACAAGCCCAACAAGTGGGCAGGTACAAAGACCTGGGGATGCCTCACCAAGCGTGAAGTGGACGGCACACTCACTCCAAAAGGCCGAAAGACGATTCAGAAATTCGGCGCCCGCACAAATGTCTGGCACTACGGCACTGTTTTACCGATGGAGAGTGAGCTGTTCGGCGGAAAAGCCGTGAGTCTGTCGGAGCGGCTGGCCGAGGATCACATCCGGACCTGGTGCAGCGAAGGCGACCTGGTGCTCGCTCCATTTGACAAGGACGGAGCCGCGGCAAAAATAGCGCCGCTGTTGGAGCGGCGCTGGCTGTCGGTCCAAAATGCGGCAGACTGCGATGGCCTGAGAGACAATGCGGGGTAAGATTGATCCCGAAGAGGATTTCGGTCATAACAGGACATTGAAAATGACAAAGGAAGGAAAGTAATATGCGTACTTATTTTCGCTCTTTAAGCGATGTGTTGGGCTCTCCCCTGGCACAGACCGCGCAGACATTCTCCCCCCGGCACGCCGGCGGACATCGGGTGCTGAAGTCAACCAAACTGGAGGACGCGGCATACCGGGACTTGCGCCGGGTTGATAACGAGCTGGACGCGCTGGAAAAAGCCTGCGGCGAAAAACTGTCCACCTTTCCCGCCCTGAGCCGGGACATCTATCAGAGCTTTTATTCCTTGAATGTGCGGCGGCAGCCGGAAGACGCCATTTCCGAGCAGGCCCGCCGCTTCAACGCACCGATTCTAAATGAGGTGATGGGCGGCGAGGATTATCCCGCCATCAAAGCCGCCTGTGAGGGGCGGCAGCTCCCCGCCTATGAGGCCGCTTCGGAATTTATCAACCAAGTGGCTGGAAGCCTGGATGAACTGCTGGAAAAAGCCAGTGGAAAAAAAGGGGCGCTGAATACCCTGGAGCGCCTGGAGCAAAAAAGGGACAGGAGCATGGAGGAGCTTCAAAAGCTGATGAAGCAAATCGCACAGGCCGGCCCTGAACAGCTTCCCGAGCTGGAGAAGCAGGCCGTCAAGGCCGCCAATCAGGCCCAGAGCCAGGTCAACCAGACGGAAGCCGTGGGCCGCATGGTCCGCGACCAGATGCTCCAAAATAAAGAGGCTGTCTCCGGCTGTATCGCACAGGCGGTACGGGCGGCGGCGCAGAAAGCCGAAAGCGTTTCGTCGGCGCTTCTGGCCTGGGGCTACGGCCCGGACAGCAATGATCCAGAGCGGAGAGCGGCGGACCTGGAGCTGGCCGCCCGCGTTGGCAAGAGCCCCACGCTCATGGAGGTGGCCCGCTATCTGGGACGGCTGAAGGAGCTGATGGACGGCAAGCGCAAAAATGGCTATGCCTATGGCCGCGGCGAGAAGTACAGCCTGGAGCTGGGCGGCGACATCAACAGGGCCATTGCCTCGGAGTTCGCCATGCTTGCCGCGCCGGAGACGCTGCCGCTTTTCCTGCGCAAGCTCCAGCGAAAGGCACTCAAGCAGTACCAGCGCCGGGAGCCCATTTGCAAGGGGAGCGGCGACATCATCTGTATGCTGGACGAGTCCAGTTCTGCGGAAAGCCAAGCACCCTGGTGCAAGGCGGTGGCCCTGGCCCTGCTGGATATTGCCATGCGGGACCAGCGCCGCTTTGCCGTGATCCATTTTGCCGGTGTTGGAGATGTTCAGACAGATCTCTTCCTGCCGGGGCAGTACGACCGGGAGGATGTCCTGCGCTGTGCTGAAACCTTCCTAAACGGAAACACCGACTACGAGACGCCGCTGCGGGAGGCCCTGCGCCTCATGGAGCAGGAGGGCTTTGAAAATGCCGACATGGTGTTCGTCACGGACGGTGAATGTGTTTTGCCGGACAGTTTCCTGGAAAAGCTGAAGGCGGAGCAGTCCGTCAGGGGCTTCCAGATCACCGGCATCCTGCTGGATCAGGAGGACGCCGGGTTTGAGTTCAGCCTCCGGGAGTTCTGCACCAATGTCTACCGCACCAGCCAGCTCTCCCGCGATCAGATCGCGGAGCAGCTGGTGGTGAGCCGGGTGGCATAGCGGCGAGAAAACATCTTATTACGCAGAGAACACGGACGGAGAGTTGCGAACTGTCTGTCCGTGTCACTCTGCCGCCAAAGGCGTCTCGCCACAAATCTCCAGACTTGCCTCATTCACCATCTCGACTTGATTTATCTCTAAAATCTGATTATACTAACAACAAATACAGAACTTAAAATCGCTTTGGAAAAGGAGTGTGCCGCATGGATCACAAGCTCCGGTTATATCATGTTGGTCCTATTCAAGAATGTGATTTGGACCTGAACGACTTCACCGTTTTGACTGGCCCTCAGTCCAGCGGAAAAAGCACCGTTGCAAAAGCCGTCTATTTTTTCAGAACGGTCAAACAGGATATTCTGAACATTATCATGCAGGGAGGCCCGCAAGCAGTATCGGACCGGAATGCCGCTTCCTGGCGCATGGTCTTGACACAGCGCCTGAAGGACAAATTCCTGCAGCTTTTTGGAACCACCTGGGTCATGCCGCTGGATATGGAAATGGAATACACCTATAAAGAGAATGTCTCTATCCGGGTATCCCTGACTGAAAATTTTGATGATCCCCTGAAAAACTACATCAAAATTGAATTTAGCGGCGATGTGGAAGAGTATTTCGCAGAGCTGAGCCGGCAGAATTTTTCCAATATCTCTCCTGGCCAGAGGGACCATGCCGAGCAGCAGCTCAGCCAGTGGTTTAATGATCCGTATGAAACCGTCTTTATTCCGGCCGGGCGCAATTTGATCACATTGCTGAGTGCGCAGCTCAACTATATTTTCACTTCGCTGGAGGACTCCCAGCTCCGTAATATCGACTATATCACCAAGCGATACACGGAATTGATCCTGAAGCTCAAGCCGACCTTCAGCTACGGGATGGATGGCGTTATCCGGGAAATTGAGGCTGACCCGACCCGGCTGAAAAAGTACAAGGAGATCAGGCCCGCGGTCAACCTCTTGACAAAAGCCGCGGGGCAGGTGTTGAACGGCAGTTACCGATATACGGAAAATGAGGAGCGTCTATATCTTTCAGACGGCAAATATGTGAAAATCAACCTGGCTTCCTCCGGCCAGCAGGAAGTTGTGTGGCTTTTTAACCTTCTGTTCTATTATCTGATTGAGCAGAGAAAGGTGTTCTTGATCGTGGAAGAGCCGGAGTCCCACCTTTATCCGGCCTCCCAGCAGACGATCTCCCATGTGCTCGCTTTGATGCTTACCAGCGGGAACACAGGCATCGTGACCACACACAGCCCCTATGTGCTCGGCACACTGAACTATCTGATGCTCGCCGGCCAGGTTCCTGTTCAGCGTCAAGAAGAGGTCAAGCCGCGTCTCAACAAGAGGTTTTGGCTTGATGCGGAAAGATCAAACGCCTATTATATTCATGACGGCAAGCTGGAAACGGCTGTGAACGAGGATGATGGGTTGAAGCTGATCAAGAATGAACTGATTGACGGCGCCTCCACTGAGATCAATGCGTTAAGCGATTTCCTTCTCGGATTTTTGTTCTCTGAGGAGGGATAGATATGCGCTGCAACATCAATGATTTTACGCCGTATCGGGCGAGACAGCACTCCGTATTTACTTCGGCGGAAAATCGCTGCACCCATGTCGGCAAGAACAAAAATAGGCACATGATCCGGCAGTTCAAGGTGGATGGAGATGTGGTCGCAGCGGGGGATATGTCTCCGCGCTGTGATTATCTCCTTTTGAACGATGATGCAAAGACTTCCTACTACATCGAATTGAAGGGCTCCGATCTGGTCAAGGCCATTGAGCAAATTGAGACTACCGTCGCCATGATTGCCCCCTCCATTCCGGAATATACGGTCCTGCGCCGTATCGTTTTCAGAACGGGGACCCACGGAATACAAACCAGGCCCGTACTCTCCTGGAAAAGGAAGCATGGAAATACCGTCATCATCAAAGAGCGGCTTTTAGAGGAAACGATCTGATTCATCTTGCGAAGGATCGGCGCACCGGGGAGTTCAAATTGCTTCCCGGTGCCGGTCTTGCTGTTTTCTCAAAATAAAAAGCCCCTTGAAGGTGCATCGCATACCCAACGGAAAGTTGCAAGTTCCTTTTTTCTTACTATAATCAAGCAGAAAGAGGTGAAACCAAAATGGCAGACAGTCGCTATGTTCTTATGCACAAAAATACGCCTGTGGCCGACCTCCAATTGGATACGGACACCGGTGTGATCCGGTCTGTCGGCCATGTTTATAACGCGCTCCATGTTCCGGTAGGTATCCCTGTGAAAAAGGGAGTCATTGACAGGAGCGCCCTCAATACATGGTGGACCGGCCGGGCCATTCCGGCCAGCCGTGACCGCATCCGGGATGCCCTGCGAGAGTTGGAGCTGGCCTCCACACAACTGCTCCTGGACAAATGCCTGGGGCTAAGCCTGTCAGACCAATATTGGATCTGCCCGGCATCCAGCGGCGTGCGCTGGGAGGAGGTAAACTTCTTTCAAAACGCCTTTTCTGATGATGTGGGCAATATCCTGCTCGGCCGCGGCTCATCCAGCGGCCGGGTAAGCCTGATGTCCCCGGACAACACCTCGGACGGTTGGCTGAAGAAAAAGTGGGCCATTCTGGATGAGCGCCGATGCCTGATGAAGGGCGGAAGCGGCGCCACCCAGCAGGAGCCCTACAATGAGGTGCTGGCCAGTTCCGTAATGGAGCGTCTGGGTATCCCACATGTAACCTATACTTTGACGGTCCAGGAGGACTACCCGTACAGCGTATGTGAGGACTTTATCACCCCGGAAACCGAGTTGATCCCAGCGTGGTATATCATGCAGACGGTAAAGCGGCCCAATCATGTCTCGGTCTATCAGCATTATCTGGACTGCTGTGAAGCCCTTGATGTTCCCGGCGTCCGGGAGGCCGTGGACCGGATGATCGTACTGGACTACCTGATCGTCAACGAGGACCGGCACCAAAATAACTTCGGCGTGGTACGCAACGCTGAGACGCTGGAGTATTTGGGCGCCGCCCCGATCTACGACAGCGGCACATCCCTGTGGTTTGACAAGCCCACCGGCATGGTGGGAAGCGGGCGGGTCACCTGCAAGCCGTTCAAGGACCGCCATGAGGAACAGATCAAGCTGGTATCTTCCTTTGACTGGCTGGATTTGTCCAAGCTGGACGGTATCGAGGAGGAGTGGATGGAGCTGACCAAGGGCTCCCTGTTCCTGGATGAAGCCCGCCGCATTGCTGTGGCCCGTGCCCTGCGTGGGCGCATTGAAATGCTCAAGGAGAGCTCCCGCTGCGGCACCTATGCCGCTCCGGGAACAGGCCATGATGTGACGGAGGATATTCGTTACAGCGGCCAAAGCGAACAATAATATCGGATCAAAGAACACAGGCCGACAGCTTTGCGCTGTCGGCCTGTAAAACAATTTCCAAAAATCATTTAGCCTGGTCCCATACACGGGAGTGATGAGGCAGCGTCCGCATATTCTGGGAAACGGAGCCGCACCGCCTCAAAGAAGCAGGACTGAAACCCGCAGCAGAATATCTCATCCGGCAGGAATGCCGCAGAGACCCGTTCATCCTCCGGTTGCTCCTGTCCATAGCCGTTCCACAGGTTAAATGCCAGCCTGGTGATTTTTTTGCTCGTACCAGTCTGCCAGCCGTCAGCCAGCGCCTCCGGGCAGATACACCACTCCCGCCAGTCAAATAAGCGATGGAAGTGGCTCCTGGTATCCGGGCACAGCCCGCACAGATAGAGGAAAGAACGAAAATAGTTGTCTGGAGTACGCCCGGATGCTGCGGCCCGCTCCAATTTCTCACGGAAAAACGCTTCGTGCGCATCATCATAAAAATGTACCGTCATGTGTTCCTTCGATCTCCTTTCACCTGCCCTATGTAAGAGTAGATGGACACAAGCGCATCCAGGCCGTCGTCTCTGCGCTTGAGCAGTGTCCGCGGCGCCAGATGCATTTCCCGCTGTAATTCTCCCCAGGTTTTCCCCTCAAAATAATACTTTCGGATCACTTCGGCCTGTTTTTCTTCTAATTGTGAGACATAGAACTCCAGCTTGGAGATCTGTTGTTCAACGGTATAAAGCTCCTGGGCGATCTCCATAATGGTTTCTTGGTTGAGTCGGTCTTTCTTGTCCCGGAACTGTGTGGCGATACGCATGGTCTTATCTGAGATAAATCCCGCCGGCCGAATGCCGTCGCTCACCGGCCGTGAAAGCGCCATGCTGTCGATCACCTCGCTGTCTGAAATCTTGGCGGGGTGTTCCTGCTCATAGCGAAGCAAGATGACTTTCTTCTTCAGCTCCGGATATTGCTTCAAGTCATCAATTACCTGTTCTCTTATTTTCGTTTGCTCCATGATGATCCCCCCGCCTTTCTTTCTGAAATAAAATTTTTCAGCACAAGGAGACATCATGCGAGGAATTCTTATCCAAGACAAGAAAATTGGCACCGGAGAATAGGATAGCGGTAGACCAAGCTGTTGCCCTGCCATGGTGGAAAAGTGGAGGCGCAGACCTATTCATATTCCCCCATCTCATTCCATGCTTTGAAAGCAAATTTCGTCGCGATGTGGGTTCTTGTGCCGTTATCCACAGAATAGCGGTGCATCATGGTTTCCTTACGCTCCCAAAGTGGACTTAAAAGAGAATTTGCGGCGGAATATGCGCTATTTCGACATTATGGAGCGAAACAGTACCCGACTCCCTTGACTGTCTTGATATAATCGGTATCTTTAGGAGACAGGCCCATCTTCTTTCGTATAGAACAGATCAGGTCGTTAACGCTCTTGCTACCGTAGAGACTGCTCTCCCTCCAGACCCGTTCATAGATCAGTTCCCTGGAAAAGACGATAGAGGGATTGCTGGCCAGGAAATAGAGGAGCTTGAACTCCAGAGCTGTAAAGGAGAGCTGACTTCCGCGCATTGTGACCCTTTGGCGCAAGGGGTCCATCATCAGATCTTTATAAATGATACGGCCAGGCGGTGCGGCCTCCGTAGGGTATTCATCGGCCGACGGACGGCGAAGCAGGGCACAGACAGCGGCAGAGCACTCCTTGGGACTGTTTTCCGCAAGGCACATATCAAACCCTCGGTTCATAAAAGCCGCCCGAACATCAGATTTACCGATTGGGAACATAAGTAGAAGCGTATTCTTTGCGTGCCGAAGATCCAGCAGCAAACCAATCAGACGGGCAGCATCCTCGGTATCCGCGTCCAGAGCCACTACATCAAAGGTGCGGATCATCATTTGGCTGACCGCGTTTTGGATTGTCAAGGCGATGCAAGGATCAACCCCGTTTTTCCTCAATAAGGCTCGGATGCTCTCCGCCTGTGCTTGGCTTTCCTCAATTAGTAGAACACGCTTTCCTGAAATGACGCTGCTCGTAATTTCATCTCCTTTTTATGGAAAATGGATGTATTATACTCTCCTGAATTATGTTTAATTTCTGATAAATTTCTGTACTTGCGTCACGAGCAAAATGCCGGGAATAATGCCGGAGCACGGTTGAACAGCTTCAATTAAGGAACACCCCCTGCCAAAGCAGGGGGTGTTCCTTTCCAGCTTCTTTTAAGTGTGCTTATTCAGGAGCCGAAAGAATGAGGCGTTACGCCTGCCTCATACCTTTAGCCGCCTCTTTCAGCCGCTCAAAAGACTCCGCGCTGATGATGTGCTCAATCCTGCAGGCGTCGGCTTCCGCCACCTTGGGGTCAACCCCTGCGGCAATCAGCTGCTCTGTAAAAAAACAATGGCGCTCGTAGATGCTCTCCGCGACCTCCCGGCCCACATCCGTCAGGCATAGGGAGAAATCCTCATCCATGGTGAGAAAACCGCCGTCCTTTAGCAGCGCCACCGCATGGCACACGCTGGGCTTGGAAACTCCCAGGTGTCGGGCCACATCCACGGAGCGCACCGTGCCCTTTTTCATATGAAGGATCAGGATGGCTTCCAGATAGTCCTCGCCTGAAGCGTGTAAGGATGCGGGATGCTGTCGCTTGCTGTTCTCCCTCATGCCAGTCTCCAGCCCTCGGCCTGTTCCCGGATCTCAATGAATCGCCGGTAAAGCCCGCCCTGGGCCATGAGCTCGTCGTGGGTACCCCGCTGAACGATGCGGCCGTCCTCCACCACCAGGATCTGGTCCGCGCTCTGGATGGTGGCCAGCCGATGGGCGATGGTAAGGATGGTTTTCCCCTTTGTCAAAGCGGACAGAGCCTGCTGAATCAGGTGCTCATTCTCCGGGTCTACGCTGGCGGTCGCTTCATCAAGGATGACGATAGGCGCGTTTTTGAGCATGGCGCGGGCGATGGAAATGCGCTGTTTCTCCCCACCGGAGAGGGTGGAGCCGCCCTCTCCAATCACGGTATCATAGCCGTTCGGCAGGGCAGAGATGAAATCGTGGCAGCAGGCGGCCTTGGCAGCGGCCACCACCTGTTCATGGGTGGCGTCCGGGCAGCCGAACTTGATGTTGTTCTCCACCGTGTCATGGAACAGATACACCGTTTGGAACACCATGGAGATGTTTCTCAGCAAGCTCTCGCAGGTAAACTCCCGCACATCGTGTCCGCCCACGGAGACAGAGCCGGCATTCACATCATAAAACCGGGCAACCAAATTGCAGATGGTACTCTTTCCGGAGCCGGAGGGGCCAACGATGGCGGTAGTGGTCCCCTGGGGGGCGGTAAAGGATACATCGTGGAGCACCTCGCGGCCGCCGTAGCCGAAGGACACATGGCTCAGGGCCACATCGAAGCGTTCCGGCACGACCTCCTTTCCTCCCTTGTCAATGAAATCGGTTTGCTCCAGCTCCTCCAGACGGTCCAGCACCGAGTCCGTCACCGACAGGATGTGGGCCGCATCGTTGATGGCCTCCACACTGCCGAAGATGGTAAAGGAGAACAGGGCGATCATCAGGAAATACTGGAGGGGAAGGACGCCGGCCAGGGCCTGCCAGCCGGCGGTGAGCACCAGCCCCACGGAAGCCGCCCGCAGAGCGAACAGGTGCAGGCAGTTCCAGGGGACAAAGCCGAACTCATTTTTGATGCGGATGGCCTTGTTTGCCCGGCAGGCCTCCCGAAACCGCTGGACAGAAACGCCATCCTGGCCGAAGGACTTGACCACCGGCAGACCGTGAATGTACTCAATAGCCGCCCCGGACAGTGCCTCCTGAGCCCGGTGGCTCACCGGGGCGGTGCGGGCGCTCTGGCGGCCGATCCCCCGCAGGGCAAAGGCGGACGCCAGCACACCGATCAGCGCCACCAACGCGGCAGGCGGGCAGAAAAACGCCACACACAGCAGGATCACGGCCACTTGGATATAGCCGTTCACCACCGCATCCACCATTTTCATGCTCTGGAGCTCCAGGGTGCTCAGTTCGGTGGTGAGGGCTGCCAAAATGTCTCCCAGGTCGTTTTTGGCGAAGTACCCCAGGGACACCCGCTTGAGCACATTCCCCAGCTCCATCCGCTGCTCTGCCGCCCGTTCCGTGCCGATGCTCTCCTGAAGCCGGTTTTTCCAGTAGGTGAAGAAAAACCGCAGAAGAATCAGCACCACGATCCCGCCCAGGCACAGCCAGGGAAGGTGCGGGGACAGGCGCTCCTCTCCCCAGGCGTCCACAATCAGCTGTCCCAGGGCCCAGGCCGCCAGCACCACCGGCCCGGCGGTGCACCAGGTGGCGAAGAAGGAGCACACAAAGCCCAGCACCATTCGTTTCCGGTAGGCTCCGGCCCACCGCATGATCCGTCCTACACTGTGAAACATCTCACTGTCCCTCCTTTGCGCCCGATGTAACTGCCCAGCCTTGGGCTCCGATGTGGGCCTGCCACAGCTTCTGGTAAAGCGGGCAGCGGCGGAGCAGCTCCGCCTGGGTGCCCTGGTCCACGATATGCCCCTTTTCCAGCACCACGATCTGATCCGCGTTCTGGATGGTGCTCAGGCGGTGGGCGATGACCAGCAGGGTCTTCCCTTTGGAGAGGGCCATGATCGAGCTCTGGATTTTGTCCTCATTCTCCGGATCGGTAAACGCGGTGGCCTCGTCCAAAATCACAATGGGGGCGTCCTTCAAAATGGCGCGGGCGATGGCAATACGCTGGCGCTCCCCGCCGGAGAGCTGTTTGCCCGCCTCTCCCGCCGGGGTGTCCCAGCCCCGGTCCAGCCGGGCCAGAAACTCCTCACACTGGGCCGCCCTGGCCGCCGCCAGCACCTCCTCGTCCGAGGCGTCCGGCTTTCCCAGGCGGATGTTCTCCTTGAGAGAGCAGTCAAAGAGGAAGTTGTCCTGGGTGACGAAACTGATGGCCTGGGAGAGCTGTTTCAGAGGCATTTCCCGGATGTCCCGCCCGCCCAGGGTGATGGAGCCGGCCGTCACATCCCAGAAGCGGGCAGCCAGCCGGGCAATGGTGGACTTGCCGCCTCCTGAGGGCCCTACCAGGGCGGTGAAGCTCCCCTGGGGGATGTGCAGCTCCAGGTCATGAAGCACCTCCGTGTCCTCCGTCCCGCCATAGGAAAAGGACACATTCCGAAACCGGATGCCGCTGCCGTCCAGCTTCGCCTCCTGCCTTGCCTGAGAGAGCTGGGGCAGGTCCAGCAGTTCCCGGGTGTCCTTCACCGCAAACTGCATACTCTTCATGGAGTTGATGAAGGCGGTGGCGCTCATGAGCGGGGAGACGATACCCAGGGCCATCATCAGGCAGAGCGTTACCTGAGCCGGGTCCAGCACTCCGGTCTGATAGAGATAGACGCCCACCGGGAGGGTCCCCAGCAGGGTGGTGGGCAGGATAGACAGGCACAGGTTCATGGAGGCCCAGGTACAGCGGAACCAGTTCAGGGTGAAGTCCCGGAAAGAGCCCACGGCCTGGGCGAACTTGGCGTAGGATCGTTCCCCCTGGCTGAAGGCCTTGACCACCTGGATGCCCTCCACATATTCCACGATGACGCTGTTGACATGGTTGTTGGCCGCCATATAGGCGGCATAGTTCTTGTTGTAGGACCGCATCCCCGCCGCCATAGGGACCAGGGCCACTGGGATGGTCACCAGCAAGGCCAGGCCCATCCGCCAGTCGATGGTGAACATGGCGATGACAACCGCCAGGGGCAGAAGCAGGTTAGAGCTCAGCTCCGGGATCATGTGGGCCAGGGGCGGCTCCACATCCTCGATGCGATCCACGACGGTGCTCTTCATGGCACCGATGGGCCGGGATTCCACCTCGCCCAGGGGCGCCCCCATGAGCCGGTCCGCCACCTGGAGGCGAAGGCCCTCCAGAATGGTGTAGGCGGACACATGGGCCAGCATGGTGGACAGAGCGTAGCCCGCTACCTTGACGGCGTAGCCTGCCAGGCACACCCCACACCACAGCAGGATACCCTCCAGGCCCGCCCGGCGCTCCACAAACAGCCGCAGGATCTGATAGACTCCCAGATACGGCACAAAGCCTCCTGCCACGCTGACCACCGCCAGGGCCACCGAGGCGGCCATTTTACCCCGGCAGGGTCCGGCATAGGAGAGCAGGATGCTCAGCCAGGTCCGTTCTTTCATCGGCAAGACTCCTCTCAAAAGAAATGGTTGCAGTTCGCTTCCGCTAACTGCAACCATTGTAACCGATAAAAAGGCTCTTTTCCGCTCCGCTCCGCCGATCCTGTCCCGTTTGGACAGAAGAATTTATTGTCCCTCCCGGCGGTATTCCAGGGGCGTTTTACCCTTTACTGCCTTGAACGCGGCGGCAAATTTGCTGGCGCTGTCATACCCTACCCGGCCGGCGATCTCCGCCACGCCGGCATGGGGCTCCTGCCGGAGCAGGAGGGCCGCCCGGTCCATACGCAGGCCTCGCATATAGGTGTTGATAGGCTGGCCATAGACCGATTTGAAGCACTCTTTCAAGGCCGTGGTCGGGATGGAAAAGCGCCGGGACAGCTCGGTGATGGTGTAGTGACGCTCCAGATCCCCGGTCAGCAGGCGGTGAATCGCTTTCATTTTCTCCACCTGCGTCTTGTAGAAGTAGGGCTTCTCCGACTCCGCGGGCAGTTCCAGGGCATCCAGATAGAGGAGCAGTTCCAAGGCCTTGATGCGGAAATAGGGGAGCTTGATCTGTTCCGGTACGGCGTAGAGCTCCTGGAAGATATGATCCAGCGAAGGAGCCCCGTGGAGTACCTTGGGGTGGGGGCCGGAGCAGTATTTGTCCCGGAGGCGGTACAGGTCCACCGGAAAGTCCCGTACCCATTCGGCCAGGGCCTGGGCTGCCCGAGGCAGCTCCAGCCCCACCGTGATCCCGTGATAGTGGGAGAGGGGAAAAACAAAGTGCCCCCGGTGCTCCAGCCGCCGGTCCAGCTTCAGATCCCCCGCTTCCACATAGGAATACGCATCCGGACCCGCCGGGTACTCCATCCGTCCCTGGCGGCAATAATCGATGCACAGCAGATCTCCGGTAATGGTCAGGTCGGAGTCGTAATCCTCCATGTGGAAGTCGTTATACATCAAAGTGATCCCGGGGTACAGGTCGTACTGAGTCATGCTCCCATCCCCGGTGCTGCCCATCATCTGAAAGACCCGGCAATGATCATTTTCCACCACCACTTTTGGAAAGCCATTTCCCGCTATCATCTGCTCCAGCATAGTTCCCCTCCTTACAGATGCAGGACCCGGTCACAGGCCCGCTGCAAAAACTCCTGGTCATGTGTCACCACCAGCACGATACGGCCCTGCCGGGCCAGATCCCGGATCACGCCGGACACCTCCACCATCCGGGCATAATCCAGTCCGCTGGTGGGCTCGTCAAAAATCAGCACAGGCTTTTCCGACAGCAGCGCGGTGGCCACCGCCAGCCGCTGTTTCTGTCCGCCGGAGAGCGCCATGGGGTGCCGCTCCCGAAAGGACAGCAGTTGAAGGCGATCCAGCACCTCGGCGATTTTTTCGTCCGGTGCATCCGGGGCGGATATTCGACACTCACCCCACACGCTGTCCGAAAAGAGCTGGTGGTTTACATCCTGCATCACGCAGAAGGCCGCCCGCTGCCGCTCCTTGCGTCCCAGGGGGCGGCCGTGAAGCCGGACAGCCCCCGCCTGCTCCCGTAGCAGCCCGCACAGACAGCGGGAGAGCGTGGTCTTACCCACGCCGTTGGGCCCGGTGACAGCCATTACCTCACCCGGCCGGACGGAAAAGGACAGCTCACGGAACACCGCCGATCCTTTTTGAAAAGCACAGGTCAACCCCTCCACAGAGAGGCCTTCCCCGGACCCGGCCGGTTCCGCCGGCGGCAGGGTGCAGGGCACCGGTGAAAGTGTACGCAGGCCCAGTTCCTCCCGCTCCCCATCGCTCAGCCGCTGAAATTCTTCGCGTGTAAAGCGCCGGGACAGGCTCCCCTGCCTGATATACCACGCCTGGTCGATCAGGTCGGTAAGAAAGTAGAACCGGTGTTCGGCAATGACCACCGTGCGCCCCTGCCGCTTCAGACCGGCAATCTCGTCGTGGAGGCGAGCGATGGCCTCCTGGTCCAGATTGGCGGTTGGCTCGTCCAGCACGAAGATGTCCGGGTCCATGGCGTAGACCGAGCCAAAGGCCAGCATCTGCTTCTGCCCGCCGGAGAGGGAGAAAATGCTCTGCCCGCAGAGGCTCTCCAGCCCCAGGGCCTTCACGGTCTCCGCCACCCGGGCGCGGATCTCTTCCGGCGGGCATCCCGCGTTCTCCAGCCCAAAGGCCAGCTCGCTGTCCGTGTCCAGATTGAAAAACTGGGACTTGGGATTCTGGAATACCGATCCCACCTTTCGGGCCAGCTGGTGCATGGGCGTCTTGGCGGGGTCCAGGCCGTCCACCTCCACCCGTCCCTCCAGGCGACAGCCGGGGGTAAAGGCCGGGATCAGGCCGTTGACGAGCTTGGTCACCGTAGTCTTTCCACAGCCGGAGGCGCCGCACAGCAAGACACATTCGCCCGGCCGGATGGCGGCGTTCAGGCCGGCCAGGGTCTCCCGGGAGCCGTCATAACCAAAGGAAACATGCTCAAATGAGATCATTCCGGCGATCCTCCTTATTGTACCACAAATGACAGCGCCAGCAACACAAGGCCCGCCGCTATCCCGGCCAGGTCCACCGGGGACAGCCGCAGGGAGACGGCGCTTGTCTTGGGCGCGGGGTCCTCAATTCCCCGGGTCACCGCCGCTGCGGAGAGCTCCTCCGCCGTCTCGGTGGCGGACACCATCAGAGGCATCACCGTGCCCTCCAGCCGGGCCAGCCCCCGGACATCCCGCAGCTTCATGGCGTCCCGGATATAGCCCATCTCCTCCCGGATGGCGGGGAAGTATCGCAGGGTCACCGAGACGGCCACGATCAGCCGCTGGGGAACACGGAGCTGGCGGAGCCCCACGATGAAATACCGCAGAGGCGTACATTTCAGCATCAGTGATCCGGTCATCAGGCACGGAAACATCCGGCGGGCGTAGGTGGCAAAAATGGTAAAGCTGGTGGCGATAATCTTGGGGGAGGCGGGCAGGATGTATTGCTGAAAGAGCAGCAGGGCACAATAGCCCACCGCCCATTTGACCGCCATGGAAAACTTCCCGTGGGCGGCCATCAGGAGCAGCAGCAGGCCGACCAGCGCCAGCTCCAGCCACAGGGTATGGGGGCGGAAGGCGATGATATTGGCGGCCACCAGAAGCCACAGGCCGGCCCGTGGGTCAAAGATGCGCCGCTCCATCTCAGACAAGGCCTGCCTTTTCAAAGTGCTTGCGGAACATGGCCCGGGCGATAAAGCCGCCAATGATCGCGCCCACAACAGGGGCCAGGAACAGCACCACCAACATGGAGCTGGACGACAGTGCCGCCAGGGTGTTCACATAGTCTGCGGGCATCCCCTGTTCCGTGATCTGCCGCAGGAAGTCCTCCCGCATCAGCCAGATGGGCAGCGGAGAGCCCACCATGCCCAGGGAGAACAGGACGAAGGACACAAGGTTTCCCCGGATGCTGGTATAATGGGTACAGCCACGGACCAGTTCCCCCAGGCCGCAGGCAATGACAAAGGAGACCAGGATTACCGGGGTGAACTGGCCGGTGACGAAGTAGATCAGCCCGGTGATAAGGCCCATCAACAGGACTGAACCCACCTTCTGCACCTTGGCGCACATCATCAGGTATGGGATGCCGGTGAACAGGGCGATAAAGCCCGGCATCAAAATCCATAGCAGCGGGTGCAGCCCGCCCAGGAGCATAAAGGCAAAGTTTATGACAAAGTAGATGGCGGAGAAGATTCCCACGGTGATGACATCCCTGCCGCCCATTCCGCGGCGGCTGTTTGATCCAGACATAGCACACACTCCTTCTTGGTTAGATAATGCTAACCGCTTGAATAAAGAATTGGACGCCATGCGTCCCTCAACATTGCATTATTTTAGCGAAAAGAAATCGTTCTGTCCGCTCCATATAGACGATTATGCTCTGTTTGGACAGACTTTTGTGAAAGCGGCGGGCTATTGTGATCTTGACTCAGATAGAAAAACGCAGTTACCCATAGAGGATAACTGCATTTTTTTCGGAAAAGGCTTCTCAAGTTATGGAGGCAGCTCGAACTTATAGCCGCTGTGAGGGACGGTGCGGATGGGGTTGCCCGGCCCCATCTTCCGGCGGAGCTGGCTGATGATGTTGGCCACGGCCGCGCCGCAATGCTCCGGGAACTCGTGCCATACGGCCTCGTAGATCTGTTCCTGCGTGAAGACCCAGCCGGGGCGCCGGGCCAGGTAGGCCAGCGTAAAGAACTCCAGGTGCGTAAGGTGTAGGGAGCGGCCCCGCCACTTTACCGTCTGCTTGCGCAGGTGCAGCTCCAGGCCTGGAAAGGTGAGGATATGCTTCGTGGCGGGCGGCTCCACGACCTCGATTCCAGGTTCTTGCGCCAGGAAATCCTTGAGCTTGTCCAGGAGCTGTTCCTCTCCATCTGTAATGGATAAAATCAGCAGCTTCCCCATACGGGGACCACCTCTTCTTCTGATTTTTCACCGGTCATTCCGGCTCCACCGCCCCTTTTAACAATTCAAAGGACCGCTGGCTGATGCTGTGCTCCATCCGGCAGGCCTCCCGTTCCGCGGTCTGGGGATCGACCCCGGCCGCGACAAGCTGGCGGGTGAAGAAGCAGTGTTTCTCATAGGTCTGCTCGGCTACCTCTCGGCCTATATCAGTCAGGAATAAGAAAGAATTTTCGTCCATAATGAGAAAACCACCCGCTTTCAAAGTGGAGACCGCATGACACACACTGGGTTTCGATACATCAAGGTGCCGGGCCACATCCACGGAGCGTACCACGCCATTCTTCCTCTTTAGGATAAAGATCGCTTCAAGGTAATCTTCGCCAGATGCATGTAATTGTTTCATGGGGAGCTCCTCTCCATCAAGACAGACTCCAACCGGCAGAGTTCATACGGATATGGACGAAATCCTGATAAATACCGGGTTGTTCCATCAATTCCTCATGGGTGCCATGCTGCGAGATCCGTCCGTCGCTGATGACCAAAATCTGGTCGGCGTTCTGGATGGTGTTCAAACGGTGGGCGATGACCAGCAGGGTCTTACCTTTTACAAGCTCGGAAATGGCCTCCTGAATGTAGCTCTCATTGTCGGTGTCCACACTGGCGGTCGCCTCATCCAAAATCACAATAGGAGCGTCTTTCAGAATGCAGCGGGCGATAGAGATGCGCTGTTTCTCACCGCCGGAGAGGGTTGCGCCGCCCTCGCCCACCACAGTCTGAAACCCATCGGGCAGGGCCATGATGAAATCGTAGCAGCGGGCTTTTCTTGCCGCCTCATAGACCTCCTCTTCGGTGGCATTTGGCTTGCCCATACTGATGTTGTTGTAGATCGTGTCCTGGAAGAGATACACGCGCTGGAAGACCATGCTGATATGATCCATCAGCTCCGCGAGGGGGACTTGCCGTGTGTCTACGCCCCGGATCGTGACGCTGCCGCTTTTCACATCCCACAGCCGGGCCAGCAGATTGGCGATGGTGGACTTCCCGCCGCCAGAGGGCCCCACAAGAGCGGTCATGCTATTTGGGCGCATAGAGAAGCTGATGTGGTGCAGCACCTCCTTGTCCTGGTAAGCAAAGGCCACATCATGAAACCGCACCTCCGGCTGGCCGGGTTGCGCCTGAGCCGGAATATGCTGTTTCCCTGTGTCCGGGAGTTCCGGCTCCTCCAGTACCGCCTCAATGCGGTCCAGGGCAGCGTTCATCACGGTCAGGCGGGACGCCTCGCCATAGAGCGCCTTGAGCGGCCCGAACAGGTCAAAGACGAACAGAAGGACGCCCAGCACATAGGCCAGAGAAAGGACGCCGCTCCGCTCCAGAAAGACCGACAGACCAAAAATCGCGGCAATCCCAATTCCATAAAGGACATTCAGCCCCATGGTCCACGGGGTCATCTTCCGTTCAAAGGCGAGGGATGTATTTCTGGACCGCTTGAAATTGCCGGTCAGTTCTTCCGACTTCTCGCCCAGCAGGTTATAGCTCTTGATGACTCCGATGCCCTCCACAAAGGACAGCACCGCGTCCGTCAGCCTCTCGCTCTGCTCCTGGCGGCCAGCGGCTTCCCGCAGGGAAACCTTGTTCATCCCTCTGGAAACCAGCCACGCCAGAATGGTCACAAGGGCCGCGATCAGGCCCAGCTGCCAATTCAGATAGAACATGAACGCCAGCAGGACCAGGGAGGACAGCAGATAGCTCATCATGTTGCCCAGCGTGCTCATGGCGACTTCTTCAATAAACACCATATCGGTGCTGAGGACAGAACTGATTTTGCCGATATTGCCGGAGGTAAAGTAGCCCATGGGCAGTTTCCGCAGGTGTCCGCCCAGCTCCATGCGCTTCCCGGCAAACATCAGGTAGCCCGCCGCACTCTGGAGGCTGTCGCTGAGATAGTGGACCAGCATCTGCACCAGCACGGCCGCCGCGAGGCCAAGGCCCACATAGAGGCAGGTCTGTCCGGTCAGTGTTCCGGCGGCAAAGCCGCTCAACACCACAAAGGCCAGGAAGATCGGCATTTTAGACAGGATCGACTCCACAAACGCGCAGGCAAACGCGCCCTGAATACGCCCTTTATATGGACCGGCAAGTTTCAAAATCCTTGAAAACAGTGCAAACATTTAGTTTCCCTCCTTTGCGGTATGTACTTTCCATTCGGCGCTGTCCTGGGCCGCCTTCCACAGCTTTTGATATTCCGGGCAGGACTGGATCAGATCCTGATGCTTTCCTGCCGCAACCAGTTTGCCGTGGTCTATGACGCAGATTTGATCGGCGTTCATAATCGCGGGCAGCTTATGAGCGATGACCACCAGAGTCTTGCCCTTCACCAGTTCTGCAATCGCCGCCTCCATCTTTTCCTCGTTCTCGGGATCGGCGTAGGCGGTGGCCTCGTCAAGCACCACAATAGGGGCGTCCTTCAGGATGGCACGGGCCAGAGATATGCGCTGGCGCTGACCGCCGGAGAGCATCTTGCCCGCATCGCCCGCCATGGAGTGAATTCCTTGGGGCAGCTTCTCCAGAAACTCCATGCACTGGGCTTTGCGCGCCGCCTCCAGGACCTCCTCATCGGTGGCGTTCAACCGTCCAATGCGGATATTCTCCAGCAGTGAGGTGTTGAACAGGTACTGATCCTGCGCCACATAGGAAATACGGCTGTTCAGGGCTTCCAGGCTCATGTCGCACAGCTTCTGCCCGCCGATGGAGATGCTGCCTTTCTGCGGGTCATAGTAGTGGATCAGCAGTTTTGCCAGAGTGCTCTTGCCCGAGCCGGACTCTCCCACCAGGGCCGTTTTCTGTCCGGCCTTGGCCGTAAAGCTGATGTCGTGGAGTACCTCATCCTCCACCACCATGGGCTTTCCATCCGGGCCGGGCTGCGTCTTGGTGTAGCCAAAGGAAACATGGTCATAAACGATGGTATCATCCTTGCCGTGGAAGCTGTCCGGCGTCTGCTGAAGCTCCGACGCGTCCAAAACCTGCTCCAGCGCAGAAATCTTGTAGTTGAGCTGGGGCATGGTGGGCAGGAAACCCAGGGATTTGAGGAGCGGCATCCCGATGCTCAGGGAGAGACACAGCACCAAAATCAGATCCGGCAGAGCCGACCAACCGGAGAGGACAAACCATGCCCCCAGCGGCAGGGTCAAAATCACAGTGCAGGGAAGGAGGCTGCTGTAAATTGCCATCCAGGGCCATGCCGCCTTGTACCAAGCCAGAGTATAATCCCGATAATCCGAAACATCCTTGCGAAACCGCTCATAAGAGTCTGCGTCCTTGTTGAATACCTTGACAACCTCCATGCCGTTGATGTACTCGATGATGGTGTTGTTCATCTTCTGTCCGGCCATGTAGTAAGGCCCCATTTTCTTCATGCCCACCGAGTACATGGTCATCATGGCGATCAGGCTGATGGGGATGGAGGCCAGGGACAGCAGCGCCAGCTTCCAGTCCACGAAAAACATGGCCACATAAACCGCAATCGGGACCATCAGATTTGCGATCCCCTCCGGCATGGAGTGGGCCAGCAGGACCTCCAGACTGTCCACATCATCGACAAACAGCTTTTTGACTGTGCCGGTGCCCTTGTCCTGGATCACGCCCAGAGGCAGCTTCTCAAACCGCTTTTGCAGGGCGGTCCGCAGCCGGAGCAGAGTATCATAAGCGGCCTTGTGCGAAATATTGAGTCCCCAGCCATAGAGAAGAGCCTGCAAGACCAGGCACACCAACACCAAAACCACCCGCAGGATGAGAAACGAAGCCTCAATTTCCGCTCCCATCACCAGCGGAGCAATTACCTGGTAGGCCAGCACAAAGGGCAGGACGCCCATCAAAACGCTGACCAGCACCACCGCTGTGGCCGCGTAGAGGCCCTTTTTATGCGGCCCTGCATATTCAAATACCTTTTGAAACATGATTTACAACCTCCCATCAATGAAAATACTGTTCCGACAGAGCTTTCAATATCTGCGGCGTGAGCCGGTGATTTTGAACGGCCCCCTGGTCGTCCAGCTGGACCACCTCCGTACAGGTCCGGACGATAAACTCGAAGTCGTGAGAAACCACAAACACGATCACGCCGGAAGCGGACAACTGCTCAATCAGCCGGCTGACCCGCACCATGGAGTCATAGTCCAGGCCGCTGGTGGGCTCGTCAAAATAGATCACCGGGCTGTCCTTGACGATGGCCGCGCCAATGGTGACCCGCTGCTTCTGCCCGCCGGAGAGGGCCGCCGGGTGCTGCTCCCGGTATTCGGACAGCTCCAGCGCCTCCAGCGCGGCGTCCACCTTCTCTTTGCAGTCCTCCCGAATCCCCAGGGAGAGTTCTTCCTCCACACTGCTGGCAAAGAGCTGGTAGTCCGTGTCCTGCATGACCAGATAGGACAGCGCCCGGCGCTGGCGTGGGGCGAGCTTCCTGCCGTCAAAGGTGATCTCGCCGTTCCGCTGCTTCAAGAGGCCGGTCAGGATGGACAAGAGGGTGGTCTTGCCCGCTCCATTATGGCCCAGGACGCCGATTACATCCCCAGCGTGGGCTTCAAAGCTGACATTCCGAAAGACCTCCTGCTCTTTCGGATAAGCAAAGGAAAGGCCCTGCACACTCAGCAGGTGTTTCCCCATGGGGCGGCGTTCTTTCTCCTGATAATGCTCTGCATCCCGCTCCGGATATGCAGTCCGCAGCCCATAGGATATGCGCGTTTCCTCCGGTAAGGAACAGAACTGCTCCCTTGTAAATTCCTGTTCGATTTTCCCGTTTTGTATGAGAAATACCCGGTCGATTAAATCACGCAGATAGTAAAAGCGGTGCTCCACTACAAAGATGGTGTATCCGTCCCGCTTCAATTTTCCCATGATCTCCGCAAGCCGCTTGGTGGCCGCGTAGTCCAAATTTGCGGAGGGCTCGTCAAAGATATAGACCTTTGGTGAAAGCGCGTAGACCGAGCCCACGGCGATCTGCTGCTTCTCTCCGCTGGACAGGGCAAAGATGCTCCGGTTTAGGTAGTCTGCCAGTTCCAGATCCTTTGTGGCTTTTGCGATGCGGTCAATGGTTTCCTCACGGGGGAGGCCCATATTTTCGCAGCCAAAGGCCAGTTCCCGCGTGGTGTCCGTCATGAAGAATTGGGAGCGCGGGTCCTGAAATACCGTCCCCACCTGTCCGGCCAGCTGCGCGGGCTTCATTTCCAGCAGGGAGCGCCCGTCCATCACAAGGTCTCCCTGTATCTCACCGGGATAAAAGTGCGGGATCAGGCCGTTGAGGGAGCGGATCAGCGTGGTCTTGCCACAGCCGCTTCGCCCGGTCAGAAGGACAAATTCGCCGGTCTGCACCGTCATATCAATGCCACGGAGGGTAAAGTCCTTGCTCTCCTCATAGCGAAAACTGAAATTCTGAAACGAGATCATGTCACACCCTCCACAAGATGATTTCCCCGATTCGGGTCTGGTCCAGGACCAGCAGCGCCGCCAAGAAAAGGATGCCCAGCAGGGACACCAGGATCTCCGGCCAGGAGAAACGGATGGGGCGCAGGGCATACCGTTTGCACTCCAGCTCCAGCCCCCGGGTGGTGCCGGAGGCCGCCAACTCGTCCGTGACCTTCAGGCACCGCATCAGCAGGGGAATTAAAATATACTCAATGGTGGCAAGAGGATGAGATACCCGTTTCCACAAGGTATCACTGATCCCCCGGATGTCCATGGTGCTGCGGATCTGCCGGTATTCGATCCGCAGGGTGGGGATATAGCGGAACATGACCACCAGCGGGATCGTCACCGCCTGGGGAAGCCGCATCCGCTGGAGCGCCACCATCAGGTCGTCCATGTAGGTAGTCCGCAAAATCCAAAGGCCCATCATCACAATGGGGATCAGCTTCAAAAGCGTCACACCGAACACGCTCATAATCACGCTCAATACCGGCACCTGCACATAACGGAGCAGGGCGTTGAGATAGGCGACGATGATGTAGGTCACAATCATTTTTAAGGCCCATTTCCCACCATTCCCCACGGCAATAAACAGGCCATACATTAGCATGAGCGCAAGGCTGACCACCTCCCCGGCCAAAAAGTAACTGACAAACCCGATACAGACCAAAAGTAAAATCTTGCAGCGGGGATCTAACAGTGCCGATCCATGAAGAGGCTGCTGTTCAATGATTTGTTTGATTTGTGATTCTTCCATTCCAATGCCTCCCTATCCAAATCAAAGCGCGGGGCCATTTTCAGCCCCGCGCCCTGAGATCAGGCAGCCCGCTTGCCTGCGTTTGTCTGATTGACTGCCGAGGGGCTGTGCCTTGTTATTTGACTGAAACGAGCCCGGCTTTGATAAAGTGCTTTTTCAAAGCCTTCTGCCCAATCACGGCGCCGATCAGTCCACCCACCAGGCCGGCCGCAACGATGACCACCAGCATAGGGACGGAAGTGATATTCAGCATCCCGTCTATGTACTCCTGGGCAATGTTGTTCTTCTCCATGGCGCCCACAAAGGCGCTCTGGAGGAACTTGATGGGGCAGATGGCGCTGAAGGCAAAAATGGCGCTGAACAGGGCGTAGGCTACAGTCATGGATTTCATGGTGATTTCTTTCCGGCCCATGACCAGGAAATCGCAGATCACGCCGCCGATCACCAAGCCGATGGGGATAAACCAGAAAGCGCCCACCAGCAGGAACAAAATAGCCTGGATTGCGGAGCAGATGGTGAACACGCCCTTTTTCGGCACCTTTGCCAGCAAGAGCATCATCACGATGCCATTGGGGATCGCGACAACGGATGGATAGAACACATTGGTCACTGGGCCGGCCACACTCATAATGGTGCTGATAATCATGCAGATGATCCACATGAGGGCGGTCAGGATGCCAATCAGGATAAAATCTTTCGCATTCAACTTCTGTTTCATGCTTTGCCTCCTCTATACAACAATATGCGTTGAGGTTAGCGCTTACTAACCTCAACGCATATTGTATCAGTTATGCTTTTCTAATTCGACCCAAAACCTACCCGTTTTTACCCAAAAGCAGTTGAATGTCACTATTTTGAATTGCTGAAACGGGATGCCCTGTAATTTTTGGGGGCAACACCGTATTTCTTCTTAAAGGCGGCCGCAAAATTGCTTGGCTTTCCATAACCGACAATCGCAGCGACCTCACCCACATTCCGATCTCCGTCCAGCAGCAGTTGAGCCGCCTGTATCAGGCGTTGCTCAATGATATATTGATGGATCGGCATACCGTAAAAAGAGGAAAATCCACGCGTCAGCTTGGTAAGGCTCAGATGCACCTGTTGAGACAGATCTTCACAAGAGGGGGCGAAGGCGAGCTGGCTGTCGATGATCCGCTTCGCCTCCATGATGGCGGTCCGCTCTGTCCGGGACATAGAAATATTTTTGCCCATCAGAATGTCCAATTCCAGAACTTCCCCCAGATAGATGGACAGCAGCTCCAACAGTTTGCCGTCCAGATAGAGGTAGCCTAAACCGCCGCGGTATTGAGAAAATTTGCTTGTTTCCGATAATATCTGCTCCATCATGGGAGTAACGGGAACTTTCGAGATCCCGTCCAAGAGTTTCCGTTTATAAGCGGCAGTCTCCTGTCCATCAAAATACTCTGAGAGCAGTTGTGTAAAATAGGAAATGGGGATTTTGATGCTCTTGAATGAGAAATGACAGTCCTTCGTATAACAGATATGCTCCGTACCACCGTGCCCGGCATAAATACAGGACTCGTTTTTCTGAATGGTAACAGAGCGGTGTTCATTCATGATTCCCCAGGAGATGCCGTCATTCAGGCAGAATATGATCTGTATATATTCCCTGCTGACAGGCCCCTGCACATTCATATCAGAGCGATAATTCATCTGCCAGTCCGAAAAAATGACACCGTGTTTAATCGTTGTTTGCGTAATCTGTCCGTTTCCGAGTTCTGCTGGAATGCTCATAGTAACAATCTGAGGAGAATTTGTGATTAAATCATGATAGAGCTTGCCCAGATAAAAACTTCCGCACATCATAGTTGAATTTCACTCCCGGAGCGGATTAGTTAGCTGAAACTAATCAAAATAATACTCTATTCTATAAACTGCGTCAAGATAAATTCAACAATGACCCCTATCCCACAACAAGGGATGAAAGATTTAACATCCGGAATTATTTATCTCGTAGAGCCCCAGCCGCAAAAATTCCATCACCTTAGGCGGCTGGTCTGGAATAATACTGATGGTTTCATCCATGAAACGGTCTGGCGCCATACGGAAGGCATGGGCAATCTCACGCCGCACACAGGCCAGCACATTTTCCCGTTTTTGTCCGAAGTGGATTGCCGTAAGCTCCCAGATCGAGTTTTGAAATGGGGTCCCACATTGTAACTGAGTCAAAGCAAAGAGCAGATATTGGTATGCCTTGCTGGATGCCCGTATTCCAAAATCTATCAGGTACGAAGCGGCTCGGTCCGCCGCAGCCTCAGAATGCTCCTTCATGGTCATACACCCTTTCTATTCCCTCTGGCAGTACCGGCCTTACCGATTACAGCGGAATGATATAAATAAAATTATACAAGTATGAGCGGTAAATAACAAGTAACAGCGGCCTAATATCAAAATATAATCACGCCGTCAGCGAACATCATTTTTGAATAATCGGGTATCATCAAAGCAAAGAGGTGATACTTGGTGGACGAGAGCTATATTGCAAAGCGTATTACTCAGCTCCGAATGGCCCGGAATATTTCAGAATATCAGATGTCGCTGGAGCTGGGACACAGCAAAAGCTACATCCAGAGCATCACCTCCGGGAAGTCCATGCCATCGACACAGGAGCTATTTAATATCGCGGATTATTTTGATATGAGCCTGTCCGAATTCTTTGACGAGGAGCGTTCCCTTTCTCCGACTGTGCAAAAGGCCATCGACGCTATCCGAGAACTGAGTGAACAGGATGCGGCCCTGGTGCTGGCCATGATCCAGCGCCTTTCCCTTCCCCTGCGGGAGGGTGGAGCGGAGCAGTAAGCCGTCTCTCAATAAAAAAGCCCGAGGGGTACGCTATGCGGCGTATCCCCTCGGGCTTTTTTCATTGGCCGCGCCTGCGGCCGGAGCGTTGATTGGCTCTTTACTTAATTTGGTGTGTTACATATAGGGTGGCGGCGTCCCGCGCTCTACGGTCTCGCCCGAAAAACAATGGCCACAATACTCCCAGATACCGGAGACATCCAGACAACGCTTGAATGTGGCGTAGGTGGATCTCCATGCCCCGGTTGTAGGGTCCTGGCGCATACCATAGGGGTCCCCCATTTGCGCGCAGGCGCTGCTCATGCAGATGGGCGGCAGGCAGTTCATCGCCGCATCCACCACGGCCTCCTCTACATAGTCTCCAGGCTTTGCGGAGGCATAGTCGAAATCGTCCGAGGTAAAAACTTCTTTCCCTTGGTAGGTCATATCAAGGCGCTCCTCTCCGGTTTGTTTTTTTATGCGGCGTCCCGAACTTGTTCCGCCAGAAAAGCGGGGGCGCGGTTTATCAGGTTTCCTCATAGGGCGGATGGCGGTAGATCTCCATGTTGCGTGCTTCGATGTTATACACAAAATTGACTTCACGCCATCGTCCCTGAAAGAAGGGGATGCCCTCCCAACGCCCGCTACTGTCCACGGCAATAATACCCCAGCAGCTGTATTCTGGTCCGCACTCCCACCAGGCGGGAGTGCCGTCCATCTCCTGAAGCTGCGCCAGGGAGAGCGGAAGGTTTACACGGCTTTCGTCCTCATCGGAATCATAGTCTGTCCAAAGGCAGCAATGGGCACAGGCTTTCATTCCCCATCCCAGGCAGAGCGGATAGGGATTGCGTGTTTCCGAACGGTAACACGGTGGGTGCTTATCTGGATGCTTGACTGCTTGGGGGGCTTCGATGCTCGGCCTATCCTTCTTTTCCTTGTTCATCTTGCTCCTCCATTCCAGGTATTTTAAGCGGCCTTTTGATGGACGCGGAGCCCCGCCGCTCTGATCCGAAGCTCGTCCGACAGGTAGCGGAGAGAGGTAAACTCCTCGTCCAAGTCGGTAAGCTCGCGCTTTAGAATATTCTCATAATTCCGCTTCTTCTCCTCCAGGCCCTGGATGCGCATGACCCAGCGATCCATGATCTTGGGGCTCTGGCTTCCGCTCTGGATCAGGTGGGTGACGCGCTCTTCATACTCGGCAATCTCCCTGCGGACAGAGCGATAGAAGGCGGCAGTCATCTTCTTGCGCTGTTTGGCATCGTCTACAACATAAATGCTGTTGACCTCCAGCGGATCACGGTCGGGACGCTTGAGCTGGTTATGCTCCTCCAGCATCTCCACAAAGTCCTCAAACACCTGCAATCTGGCGGCAAAGTCCCGGGGAACGAAAAAGAAATGCCCCCGGCCTATTTTGACGGCCTGCATAGAGTCCACATAGTTCTCCAGCAGGGTTTCAATCTGCCGTCGGCCGGCGCAGTTCTGGTAGAGTTCAAAAAGCCTCTGCGCCTCCATACAGTACGGAAGCGGGTCGATGAACGGATCGGAGACAAGATTATCATAGGAAAACAGCTTGCTGGTCTTATTGAAGGTGATGTTGGCCAGCTTGCGGTATTCATTGGTGTCCTCATGCACGGTCTCCTTGACCAGCTCACGGGAGATCACAGAGGCGTTTCCACCTTTGTTATCCCGGCAGTACACCTTGAAGATCTGTGGGCCGCTGTCGGTTTTCACTACCCGGCGTTCATAAATATCGCCGGTGGCGGAACGAAAAGCGTCCCCCATGGCGGTCCGATTGCTCCTGCCCTTGGGAAATCCAACGGCGTCACACAGGCTTTCCAACTCGTCCCGGTCGATCAGGATGCTGGAAAGTGAATAGTACAGCACCTTTCCCAAAACATCTCCGCCGTCCTGAGAAACGGCGGCAAAGTCTTCAAAGCGGATGGTTTTCTCATTGTTCAACATGGTTTTTTACCTCCGAAATCAAATCTTTGGTTGCCTTTTGGTGGCAGGCCGCGCACTCAAAGTATCGGCTTGCCTGTTCGTATTCCGTGTCCACATAAATCGTCCGGTATGTGGAAAACTCTGCCGGAGCTCCACACCAGCAGCATAAACGGTTGGTTGGCAAAGCGTTCTCCTTTCGCTGGCGGGCCCTATGCCGCTGTGGGCATGGCCCACGGCTTGTTCTGATAGACCGTCACCGTCTGATACCCCATCTGCTGATAGGCCCAGAATCGGTGCAGGCCGTCGATCACCACGCCGTTGACGCTGACAAGGGGCGGAAAGTCCACTTTGCCTGCCCACAGGAGCTTCAGATAGTATTGCGCTTTCTTCATGTCCGCAGGTTTCCCAGCAGTCAGCTGGTCTATCGGCACCGTCAATTCCTCCCACTCGCAGGTGTGGATAAAGCCGCGGTCCTGCTCGGGATATTCCTGTTTCCACAGGCTTTCCAGGCGCATGGTGATAAAGTTTGAAGTCATATCCAAAATGTTCACACCCTTTGATGCCGCTTCATTGCGGGCCTTGTAGAAGTCGTCCACGCCCTTGAAGGTCATGTTCCAGTTCATCAGGCGTACCCGGAGATTGGGTATGCTCTGTACCGTTTCCATGATTTTTCCCAGGGCGTTTCGCACCCGCCAGTTGACCAGCTTATCCATGTCCAGGGCAACCACGACCTCTTCCAGATTCTCCATGGACTGGAGCGCATCCTTGAGGCCGGCGATGGCCGTCACGCCAGCAAAGCAGAGAAAGAGCGCGTCGTGATCCAGGAAGCTGGCCACATCGCCTTTTAAGCCTCCCTCTGTGAGATAGGCGGTCCTGGCATGGATATTCCCGGTGACATGGATATAGGAGTAGCTGCGGGTCCCATGAGCCTTGCCGCGGCTGGAGAGCCACCGGTATTTTCGATCCGGCTTTGTCTCATCATCCAGCCGGATCTGGAGCCCTTGGATATAGCCGTTCCTGTCGCGGCACGGCACCAGAAGCCCCGAATGGCCGAGAATGTTCCAATACCCGTGGTCAACATAGAAGCCCGGGACGCCCTCCAGATTGTGAAAGTCGGAAAGGATGCCCGATAGAAAACGCCGGGCGGAGCTGGACATGGGCAGAGTGCGGTACATATTTTGCTCGATACGCTCTTCACTCAGGCCCCGGGCCAAAAGATCGGCCCTGTGCTTGGGAGAGAGCTCCAGGTGCATGAGCATATCATAGTAGGTATCATGCCGGACGGGCAGGGAGCTGGGCTCCCGTTCCGCCGGTTTTTGTGACAGGGGCTGTTGGGGAAATCGGTAAAGAACGCTGTCCTCCGATAACGCCTGAAACGCCTGCCGGTTTGAGATGCCCTCCATCTTGGCGTAGAGGGACACGCTGTTGCCCTTTTCACCGCAGAGCACACAGCGGAAGATATTTCTGGTGGTGTTGAGAAAGAGATGGTGCTTTCCTGGCCCATGATCGCCGCAGAATGGGCAGGAGGCTTCCACCTCCTCCCATTCCAGCGTGCGGTCATTCAGGACAAGCCCACATCTTCTCGCCACATTCAGGATGGGAAATTCCTGATAAGGGACGCCAGAGCGATACTTGCCCATAGGCGCTCACCGTTTTATGCGGCTTTCGGGACACCCGTGTTGTCGGCCACCTGGACCTGCAGCGCGGCGCCCTTGATCACTTTGGCGATGAACACCTGCCCGGTGGGGCGCACATTGTCGATGACGGGGACGGACTCCACATCGTCGATAAAGGTCGGGTACACGACGCCCAGCAGGCGCTTGATCAGCTCCGCAACTTCCAGTCCAGCTCGAATTCGCTCGGAGTGAGACAGGCAAATGTAGTCGCGTCCCCCATAAACGAAGCGGAATACATCCTTGACTTCGCCGGTGCTCTTCACCACATCATAGAGGGTGATCGACACCCGGTTCATCTTCAGCTTAGAGAAGTTGAGCTCTACCCGCTTTGAGATATAGAAGGCCAGGGCGGAAAGAAGCTCCTTCTTTTGCTGGATGGACGCCTGCATCTGCTTGATGCCCTGCTCCTGTTTCTCCGCAGCCTCCGGAGAGGCCTGGACCAGCTTCGACAGCACCTCAATTTTGGCATTGAGCTCGGCAAACTCCGTGCGGGCACTGTTCAGTTCCTCGATTTCCTCCTGGCTGAGCATACCGCATTCCCGATCCAGCTCGGTGCTCTGGATCTCGCTGTGCAGGCGCTCAAGCTCCTGCTGGCGGAGATTTCGCTGTTTCTCGGCCTGTTCCACGGCTTGTGCGCGTTGGCCGCTGAGTTCCTTCAGCTTGGCTTCACCGGCGGCAATGTCGTCCTCCCGGTACTGCTCAAAAACGGCCCGCGCCTTGGCGTCCAGCTCCTGGACTTCCTTGAATTGGGCGGTAAGCTGGCAGCCTTCGGCCTGGATGCGGCGCAGGGAAGCAGTAAATTCCCCCTTCACCTGCGGCAGGGTCTGCTCTGTGATGGTCTGGCGGCACATAGGGCACTTCACCCCTGCTTTCAGACCGTCGTGGATGTGCTTTGTCTGCTTGAGTTCCACACTGAGCTTGTGGATGCGTGCCTGCGCCTGTGCCAGCGCGTCGGCATACTTGCTCTGGTAGGTGTCTGCCTTGCGGCCGGCCACTTTTTCAGCCACGGCCCGAATTTGGGCATCCAGGCTTTCCGTGTCGGCAATCTCCGGTTTTTCCCGCTGTAATTCTTCATAACGGGCGTACAGGTCGGCCAACCGGTCATTCAAACTGTTCCCGTCAAAACCTGTGGTGCGCTTACACTCCAGTTCACTGATTCGCTCCTGAAGCTGTGTATGCCTTACCTGAGCTTCCATGAGCTCCTGTGCCTGCTCCTTCTGTTGAGAGGCGTGCAGGTCAATCTGCCCCTGGATGTAGACCATATCCTTTTCTATGTCGGTCACTTGTTCGCGCAGCTGCTTGGAGTAAGCCTCCGCGGATAGAAACTCCTGCTTTTCCAGCAGCGCCCGCGTCTGGTCGCTGAGCTGGGCGAGAACTTCCGCCTTGGGCACCTCCGGCAGATACCGCTCCAAAAGGTTGCGGCCTTTACTGCCCAAAACATTGATAAAGTATTGCGGGTTGAACATCGACAGGAAAAGATCGCGCTCTCCAAACATGGTGGTGAGATCCCCCTGGCCGATGCGGACACCATCCAGCGTGATGTCCATTTTGTCATCCTTGCGATGGCGGGCGAGGGTCCGAACTTTGCCGGACTCATCCTCAAACTCCAGCTCTACCAGCAAATCACGGGTATCCTGATGATAGAGGTAGTCAATCTTCGCGCCGGCATAGAAGCCTACGCCGGTGATGGCAAAGGCGATGGCGTCGGCAATGCTGCTTTTCCCCACGCCCATATGGCCGGAGATCACATTCATGCCGCCAAACTGAAAGGTCTTCTGGTCCGCATATCCCTTAAACCCGCTGATTGTAAGCCGGGTCACGCGGAATTGCTTGATCGGTTGGATCATTTGATTGCCTCCTTACTTATGCGGCCTGTTCTGAGCCCAGGTCGAGGATCTGGTATGCCTCCAAAATATAGAAGGTGACGCCGTTGCTGTGCTGCGTGGAAAAATTCGCGTTTGTCAGGATCAGTCCCGGCGCAAGCCGGCTGTCGGCGCCCCGGGTATATGCCTGAAAGACCTGTCCCGCGCTGTCCCTGACCTGGACGCTGGTGCGGCTGTTCCCGCTCATCGTCGGCTTGAGGACAGCGCCGGTCACCAGATAGCACCCGGCCGGGATGCCGGAAGCGGAGGTCTGGCCTTGGGAAGGCTGTCCCTGCATCTGAGGGGCTTGCTGGGGCGGGCGCCCGGGCTGTGCCTGCGGCGGAGCGGTTGCGCCCTGCCTCTGAGGGGCAGGCTGTCCGCCCTGCTGGCGGGGACGGCCATTGGGATCGGCAGATTGGCTCCGGGTGTGATGGCCCTGTTTGTCCTGTTCGCCGGGGTGGTCCTTTTTCTGCTGGAGTGACTGCACCCACTGATCATGGACGGCGTCCAAGGTGGGGCGTTCGTCGTTGCAGATCACATACCCTTTTCCCCTCTGCTCAATGGAGACCCATTTTTGCGTCATGCCGTAGAGATACCGGCCGATGCCCCACTCAACCGCGGCCCGCTTCATACTGTCGCTGAGGCCGCCCTTGACCGATTCAATATCGCTGTCATCGGCCCCGTCCCATTTGGTGATCCACGCCTCCTGGGACGGGAAATAGATGGAGATACCGCACAGCTGGGCGCTCTCGCCTTTCCACGGCACAAAATCATTGTGCCAGCCGTCGATGCCCACTGTGCTGTCCAGCCGGGTTTGGATGGCCCGGTTGGTCACATAGGGCACTGCCAGGCCGCTGGTCTTTGCTGAATTGGTCGCGGAGACCCGCCACTCGATGTCGGCGCTCTGAAAGGGGGCGGAAAGGGCCGCCCGAAGTTCTTCCGCTGATTTGTTCCACATGATATTCGCTCCTTTAGGCCCGTTGAATAAACTCGCCGAGCGTTTCCTTTTTGGGAATGAGAATGTCCGAATAGTAGTATTCGGGGTCTTTGTCCTTCAGATGCTCCATGAGTTCCCGATATTCCAGTCCTAACTTGTTGTTGGAGCTGCTGTAATAGTGCATGTTGTTCGGAATACTCAGGAGAAAAGCTGGAAGGTTGTGTGCCTTGTGCGGCTTTTTATAGATTGGCAGCGTGTTGGCTCCCACGCAAAGGCTCCCGCTTTCGCGGCTCACATTGGAAAATGGATAGTAGTACATGGGTGTCTCCGGGGTCGGGATTTCATCTGCCACCACCCCAATCCGGCAGTTGGAGACCTTCCCCTCTTGATTGAGCGAAAAGCCAAATACCAGACGAGGGATCGGGAAGTGGGGATAGGGCGTATCGTAGACCGAAACATCGGCGTACAGCCTGGGGTGCCAGAGAACGAAGCGTTTTACCGTCTCGCTTTGATAGAGCGAGATGGTATTCAGCGGCAGGAAACCGCTGTGATAGCCCTCGTCTGCTGCCCGCAGGCTGTCTTTGAAGCACCGAAGCAGATCTTCCTCGGTGATGCTTTTCCGGGAGAAAACGCCTTGCGCGTCCTCTTCCACGGTGATTTTGCCCTCATTGGGCGAAATGCGGATCATAATGTCGTTGCTGGCATCCATTTATGCCGCCTCCTTTTGCTTCAGCGCAGGCTGAGAAGGCAGGGCAATTACTTTGCCCGCCGGCTTCTTCATCTCCTGTTCTAATTCCCTGATTCCGCTCTGGCAGGCGTCCAGGATGTCGCACAGAGCCTTCGGAATCTCATCAAAGGAGTAGAACTCCTCGAACAGAAAGAGCAGGAGTTTGGGGCTTTTCCGCGCCTCCGAGCCGTCTACCCAAAGGTAATCAAAGTTATAGTTGCTGAGGCGCATAGCACTGTGGACCGCGTCCTCCATCTCCCGCGCATAGGGGTTTTCAATCCGGGTTATCCCTCTTCGGGATTCATATTCCCGGCACAAAGCATGAAATCTGTCCAGCAGCGGGTCGCGCAGAACATAGACCTCCCGATCCGGTTCATACTCGTGATGGGAGACCTGCTTTCCGTACTGCTCATAGCACTTGGTATTCTGAAATACGCTTTCACAGGCAAACCGTTCTATCATGCACTGATTATCCCAGGTGATCTCCGTGCAATCTCCAAGCATATCCATGAGCCTGTTCAATTTCCCATGGCTCTCCAGCACTTTTGCCATGTTTAAGATCCTCATGGCTGCGTTCAAAGTATCTTCGTCCATATCCAGCCTCCTATAAAAACGCTCTGGTTTTCACACAGGACGGCAAAATATCGGAAATCCGCCTGTTGATGTGGCGCATCGTATTACAAAGATTTTCCCGCCAGTAATAATAGTCGAGGATTGTGAACGGGTCTTCTTCGTCGAACTGATCAAAGTCGATTTGCTCCAGCCGGATGGGCTCCTCGCCCTCCAGTTGCGGAAGGACTGTGTCCAGCAGGTAGGGGTTTAGCTCCTCGTCGAAGTGCGGCTCATGTTCCTCCGTCTGTCTGAGCTGTTTATGGAGTTCGCCAAGGTCTAACACTTTCCTCATCGCGCTGCTTCCTCCACTGGCTGAAGCTCAGCCACACAGAGAGCATAAGCCTCCGGATTGGAGAGGATCTGCCGCTCCTGCTGCTCATTGATGTAGTTGGAGCCAAAGCCTAAATAGTACAGACCCGCAGCGGCGGTAATATCGTCGGAAAAGAAACGCTGGGCAACATCCATCTGCTTATGCAGTTCAGGATCAGAAGAACGAAACGCCATGACGGTCAAAGTCGTTTCTTCATCAGGATGGAACTGACCAACCGTTCTGCCCAGCGCTCGAATGGCCTGAGTGCGGCTCTTGATCTCCTCCTCTTGATTTTCCCTGGCATGGAAATAGCAGAGCAGAAACTGTTCGGCTTCTGCACCGCCCAAAGCGACGCCGAAGGGCAGGTGAAGCGGCTCTCCATAGGGGGCTGTCGCGGGAGAGAAACGGGAGCAGACACCTCCCAGAAGCGGCTTCATGCGTTCCGCCGCCTGCGACCAAACCGCCGCCCGCAGCGGGACGGCTGACGGGTTGCCTTGCACGATTTTCTGCGCATCAGGGGAAAGAGGCACAACAATGGTAAAATAGTTTTTTTCGTTCATATCACTTTCTCCTTTAAGTCAGCGAGCGGAAACCGCTCGGCGTCAGGATGTTGAAGATCATCCGATTGGAAATCGTCTCCCGTATCTCAGTGGAAATCAGGCGCCCATGGGGCCCCCTGTTTTCATCCGTGACGGTGTGCTTCTCTTTGATGATCCGGCCCTTGACGATATGTGGATAGTCGCACTCCATCAGTCCGTTGATCAGGCCGGAGCCGCCGATCAGCCCCACCTGTCCGATAGACAGGGGCAGGGGCGGACGCTTGATCTCGCTGTCCAGCCGGCTTTTGGCAAACAGCCGGTCAAAGCCGGTGGAGTTTGCCAGCTGGCGGGCCAGCTCGTCTTCATTGAACACAGCCCCCCGGAATGTCTCCACCTTTTTGGAGACTGCCGGGAGCTCATAGCAGGCCTTGGGCAGAAGGTCGGCGGTAGGTAAGGTCTCCGGGCGCTCCGCGGCGGAGCACAGCGCCTCCGCATCCTGTTCCGCCTCCGTCCGTCTGCGGCGCACGCCTGTGACGACCACCTGCTTAAACTGCTTGAACTCCCTGTCCAAGAAGCGGTGAATACGCACCTGTTCAAAGTTGTCACAGATGATGCCGCACAGATCTGCCGTCAGGCGGTAATAGGGGACAATATAGATCAGAAGCCCGCCCATCATAAGAAGGGGGATGCTCTCAATCAGAAACCGCTTTTCGTCTCTGCTCCGTCCTCCATTCTCAGACAGGACAGACAGATAGGGCGGATTCAGGAAAACGGTATGAAAAGCGCCTGGGCTGATATTGGAGCCGAAGAAACTGCCGAAGCCGACACGGTACAACTGCTGCTGTGCCTGTTCCGCCCGGTGGTCATCCAGTTCAATGCCGTAGCATTGGCTGTCCGTCCCCAGGGCGAGCCGAAGCAGGGCGTCTCCTGTTCCACAGCATGGGTCGATCAGGTTGGCCGTGTTCCCTGCGGGAAAGACAATGCTGTTGGCGATATACCCCACATGCGTGAGGTCCGTGGGGTAATGCCCCAGCCGGACATTGTTCATCAGGCGCCCGATGATTGAGGCGTCTGTGGTCTGATGGTCTGGAAGCGCGTCCGCAAACCGCTTCAGCACTTCGGTCAGTTTGGAGTAGTCCGCGGTCATCAGCGGAAAGGCTGCCAGTTGCTCCGCCAGCTTTTGCGCGGCAGGGGCCAGCGGATTCTCCAGCTCCATCAGGAAAGGCCGTGTCGCACGGATCTGTTCGACCAGATAAGTGCGTTGCCGCTCCAGCAGGCGGTACAGTTCAAATGCCTCCGCCTTTTTCTGGCCGGCCAAAAGCCCGGCAACCTGCTCCCGATAGGCTTGCAGGCCCTCCGAAATCAAAGTAATGGTACCGGCAAGCTCGCCAAGCTGTTCCAGGGCATAAAACCGCTGGGAAGGGGGCTGGCTTTGAGGCTGTGCCTCGTTTACCTGCTCCATGTTTGATCACCTCCGTGATTTAGCCAGAGGGGGACCGCGCTCCGCACAGTCCCCCTCTGCTTTCAGTGCCTACGCGGCACGGTTTGTAATAACAGGGTTTGCCGTTTTGCACGGCTCTTTCGGCCCATATCGGCCGACACAGCGTTTCAGGCGAAAAACGCCTGACTGGTCTATGTAGCCTTGGGCGCACAGCTCCCGGACCCGGGTTATCCCCATGGCGGTCACCTCCCGGCGCTGCCGGATGATGATGTTCTCCATAGGTCACGCAGCCTTGGGGAGGGTAGACGCGCTATCCTCCCGCGGAGTCAGCACAGTCTCCTCCTGCTTTGTGATACGCAGGGTGTATCCGCAGTCTTTCAGGAGACGGTACATGGCCTTGAGCCGCTTGAACTCGAAATCCTCTTCCAGGTCCAGATCCATTGGCTGGGTAACGGGCTGAGACTGAAAATCGCCGGCCCGCTCCGGCTTCGGCTGTTCCTGCTCCGTATCGGTGCTTTCCGGTGCCGGAGCCGCAACCTGGACATACGGGGCGTCTGCCGGAATACGGTGGATCACGGACAGCCACAAGCGGCGAAAAAAGCCCGCCGCCAGGGTGCCGACGATCCCGCGCTTTTTCTCCGGAAGCGTGATGACATCATCGGCCTTGAGGGTACCGATGTTGTGCTTTGCCATGGTCAGCTTGGGGACCTCCACATACTCCGCCTCCAGATAGCAGGACACAGTTGCGGAGCCGGACAGAACGATCTCAGCGGCGCACACACGCTCAGCGGCCATGGTTTCTCCGTTCATCGTGGCGCACTCAATATCCATCTCCGCCACATGACGGGCGGAAACTGTGCCGGCTTTCAAAATGCCCTTGCCGGAAATGCTCCGGGCGTGCAGCGTTCCGTCCACGATCAGAGTGCCGTCATTGACGATGTTCTGGCAGTACAGGGTCTCGTAATGCAGGGTTTTCCCTTTGGGAATATACAGGTTTTTCATTGTGATCGCTCCTTTTTCATTATGCGACTTCTTTCAGCCGGACCGGTAGGACCATGGCCAGGTCGTCTTTGCCATCCGTCAGGATCATGGGAGAGTGCGGGTGCCCCATTTTCATGGTGACCGTATGCACTTTCTTTGCCTTGAACTGCTCCAGCCCCTCCAGCAGGTATTTTGGATTGAAGCCCCGCGCCTCAACAGGAGGCAAGCCGACCTTGGAGAGATAGGTGCCCCCTGGCGTTTCAAGCGAGAGTGTGCCCCCGTCAAACCGGATCGGCTTTCGGGTTTTTGCGGTGATAAAGCCGTTGAGATACTTGACTTCATCCAAAAGGCGGTCTACATCAACGGAATATTCCGTACTGAACGATGTGGGAATCGCCCTTTCGACATCGAAGCCGTCATAGCCGGGTATCCGGGTGAGCACACGCAGCGTTTCGCTTTCAACCGCCGCCCACTCCTCTCCAACGGAGATCGTGCAGTCCTGCTCCTTGAACATCGTAAGCTCCGCCATGACCTCCGGCGGAATGTAAAAAGGTTTTTCCACATTGACGGCGGGATCGGTGCTCATTGCCAGGCGGTAGCCGTCCACAGCGATGATCTTGTCTTTCAGAAATTCAATACAGCACTGATTGGGTCTGGCGTCATTCGAGGAAACGGCGTATTTCACCCGCTTGAACCGCTCCAGCAGTCTTTTCGGATTGACAGGGTAATGGCGGTCCAAAGGCTTCTCCCTGAGCTCGGGGAAATCGGAAGTGCGCTCCGTACTGCGTTTCAGGCTCCGTTTCCCGTCGCTGATAGAAATTTGGCCCTCCGGATCAGGGACTGTCTCAGTGGGCTCAACCGTGTAAGCGAACTCCAGTTCTCCAGAAAAGTATTTGCAGGCGGAGAGAATTTTCCGGGTCCCCACAAACACAAAGGAGAAAGAGTCCCCGATTGCCGGGATCGTGCTCGTACACCACTGGTCTAAATTGGTGCAGGTAAGGACACAGTGCCCATCCTCAAAGCGGACCTGCGCTTCCTCCAAAATAGGAAGGCGGGAACGCTTGGCGGCAAAGCGCAGCACATTACCCAATGCTTCGTGGAAGTGTGCGGCGTCAACATAGGCATGGAAGGTACTCATGCGGCTTTCCTCCTCGTTGGCTGTTTTTGAAAAGATCGGATGTTCACCGATTTGGTAGAGAAGGTGGTCTGTTGTACGGTGTTGCAACCGATGACCAGAATGTTGTAGATCATAGTGACCACGGCAGTGGCGGCCATCAGGTTTGCCACGATGGTCTGCGGGGCGGAGACCGACGCCTCCGCACAGGAGACCTCCGTGGGGAACAGATCTTCCGGGGTGCTTACCTCCGGGTAAAGCATCCCCACAGGCTTGTAGACGGTTTTGCCGGCTCTGCGGATGCCGCAGACAATTTGGCCGGTGTATTCTCCATTCCCGGAGTCAATGTAGATCAGGTCCCGCGCTCTGAGGAATACCTCGTGACAAAGTTTACGAGACTTGTTGTTATCCACGGCTCCGATCAAAATGACCAGTTCCGAGTTGGTGACCCATCTGCCCGTGTTTGGCTCAGCCCCATACACATAGTGCCGAAATACTTCGGGCCTGAGCAGTTCTTCCAGTTGTCCGGCATCCTCGATAAAACGGGGGATATACGAGGTTTCAAGGCCGAACACATCGGAATATCGCTCTGCGATTACCCTGGCCTTGTTTTCGCCAAGGTCAGCCTCTGTGAAATTCTGGCGTACCAGATTTTTAGGCTCCACTTTATCACCGTCGCAGATGATAAATTTCACCGGACGCTCCAACGCATATAAGAGCCGGTAAAGGTGCGGCGCAATGTGGGCTCCGGTCCCGCCGGCGCCCAGCATGACAATCTTTACAGGCCGTTTTTTTGAGAAGTTCATGCGGCCACCCCAAAAGCGCCTTCTGCATCCGTGCAGATCTGTGTCAGCCATTCCGGGGGAAAGTGCCCTACCGGGGGCATCTCCAGGACCTGCTCGGGGGCAATCTCCAGGAAGCGCCCGCCGTTGCTGATACGCACCGTGATCTCCGGGAAGTAACGGTCCAGCCGACCAACTACCATATAGACCCGGGTTGCCCTTTCGTCATGGTCATCCGTCTTGGAAAATACCGCGGGCATCCGGTTGTGGGAGTGCAGGTCAGCGTAGTGGATATAGCGGTCGCTGGTCATCAGCTCTTCATCGTCCAGAAGGGCATCAACAGAAACTCCGCTCACGATCTGCTTCGGGACGCGGATAAAGTACCGCTGCTCCTGCTTATCCCAGTAGAAATGCACCAGGGCCTCCGCCGGTTGCCGCCCCTTTCCCTTGCGCATCATCGTGCGGAACAGGCCTATGGCCTGCTCCATCAGCGAATAGGGAATGCGGGGCAGGGACGGGTGGAAACCCGGCCGGATCTCATCCAGCACGGTGATGTTTTCAGCGGGGGTGACAAACTCCCCCGCGCCTGTGATACGGCGCTCATAGACCTTTCCATCCCGCCCGGGGATAAAGGTGATGGTTTTAGGCGATGCCTGGGCCTCCGACAGATACAAAAAAGCGCCCTTATATGCACTGGCATCTCCCTTTTTTTGCATACTGATTGAGGGTTTGACCAGGCACTTGGGGTGCTTGTCGGTTGCCTTCTTCAAAGCGTTGATAAATTCCTTGGAGGTTTCGATCTCGCGCTTGATTTGGCCGATTTTGGTTTTCTTGGGGAGAGCGATCTCCTTGACGATCTTGCCGTAAACGACTTTCCAGCTCAGGCTCTGCGCTTCGTCAAACTCCGGGAAGTCCGTCAGCTTGGAGAGGCGGAGTTCATCGAATGTCTGCTCGGTGTCTTCGATGGGCGCTTCCGATCCATTGTAGGAGAACACCGGAAGCTGGGCGAAGATGGGTTCGGCCGCTTTTTGGGCGTTCTTTTCCTCTTGACGCTCCATAGCGGCAAGCAGGGGATTGCCCTCCGTTTCCTCCGGCTTATCAGAGGCATGGTCCTCCTCACTTTTCGGCGCGGGAGGTGATTTTGGCTGTGGATCTTGAGGTGCCGGAGATTTGGAAATCTCATGGGGTTCATCCTCTTCCACGGTCTCGTGATTCTGTTCGGTTTCGTCTTTCTCTTCCGGGATCGGGTCATCTGCCTGCACAGCGCCGGCGCCTTCTGCCGGAGGTTGTTCTGTCGCTTCTCCGCCTGCGAGCAGGTCAGCAAAGGGATTGAGGGAATCGTTGCCGGTCAGTTCAGTGAAGCCACTCAGATCGAATGGATTGTCACCGTTTTTCTCGGCTGTCCCTCCAGGGAATGTAAACAGGTTTTCATTCATGGTCGTGTGCTCCTTTCTGTGTTTGATGCACAAAAAAGCCGCAGCCACCCCTGAATGGAGTAACTGCGGTTTTTGTGCGTGGTCGGTCCGGTATTTAGGTTCTGGCAAGTCTCCGCTCGGGGCGCATTGGCCCCTCACGGGTAAAAATCTGACCTACAAAATCTGACCTAAATACAAGTAGAGCATACCACCTTTTTCATCTCTTGAACAGTTGCGCTTTTTGCCAAATTGAAACATGAGATATAGCAGGAATAGAAAAGAAGCCAGCATTATTGATAGGTATATGTCGATACTTCACTTCCTCACACTATCCATTTTTTATAATAGGGGCTTGACAAATACAGATGCTCGTTTTAAGATAATATCGTTATTAAATAATATAGTTATCGAAAGAGGTGAACAATATGCGCCCTGTAAACGAAAAGCTGCGGGCGGATCTGCTGGAGGCTGGGAAGCGGGAATTTATGGAAAACGGCTTCCGGGGAGCATCCTTAAAAAGCATCGCGGCTTCTCTTGGAGTAACGACTGGGGCGATTTACCGCTACTATACGGACAAGGAGGCATTGTTTGACGGACTGGTGAGAGAGCCTGCCCATGAGCTGGTAGAGCGGTATCGGACCCTTCAACAGACCTTTGCTGGAAGAAATTTGGAGGAGCAGCTTCAAAAGCTCCCGGAGGTGCCGGACAAGGAAGCCTCCTGGATGATGGATTTTCTCTACGACCACTTTGACGCATTCAAGCTCATCGCCTGCTGCTCCTCCGGGACAAAGTACGAGCATTATCTGGATACCCTGGCGGAAATCGAGGATCACTCCGGACGGCTGTTGGTGGATCGAATGGTGGACGCCGGCTATCCCATCCGGCGTCTGGATGATGAGCTGATCCACATCATGTCCACCGCGCTTTTCAATGGGATGTTTGAGACGATCCGCCATGATATGCCGCGGGAAAAAGCGATGGTTTATATGGATGATCTGCGGAATTTTTACTCCGCGGGCTGGTTTCGTCTCCTTGGAATTCCCTTTGAATAAAGGGTTTTCCTTTTGATACTAAGTTAGCATTTACTAACCAAAAGAAAGGGGTTTTAGGTTATGGATCAAAAGAAAGCACCCTCACCTTTTGCTGTGCTGTGGAGCTGGGCAAGTGGTGAGCACGGCGGATTTTATGCTTCGGTAGCCCTGGCAGTGCTGGGGGTGGCCTGCGGTATGGTGCCCTACTTCTGCGTAGCCGCTATGATTGGGCTGCTGCTGGAAGGGGGCGGCCTTGCGGACTGCCTGCCCTGGTGCGGTCTGGCCTTGGCAGGCTATGCGGGAAAGGCATTGTTTTCCACATGGTCTACCAGCCTGTCCCACACGGCCACCTATCACACGCTGCGCCGGGTGCGGCAAAATCTTCTCTCAAAACTGAGCCGGGTACCTATGGGGACGATTCTGGACACGCCCTCCGGCCAGTACAAGACTACCATCGTGGACCGAGTGGAAGGGATGGAGCCCACCCTGGCCCATCTGCTGCCAGAGATGACCTCCAATCTGCTGGTGCCAGTGAGCATCGCGGTCTATATCTTCGTCCTGGATTGGAGAATGGGGCTTGCCTCCCTGGTGACCACGGTGATCGGGTTCGCAGTAGCCTCCCAGAGCAGCAAGACTTACGCCGTCCGCTGGCAGGGCGCCGTGGAGGTGGGCCGCCGCATGGCAAATGCCATCGTGGAGTATGTGGGAGGCATCCAGGTGGTCAAGGCGTTCAGCCAGTCCGCCGGGTCCTACAAGCGGTACTCCGATGCCGTGACGGAAAACGCCCAATACTATGTGGACTGGATGGCGGATAACCAGAAGTATATGGCGGTCATGCAGGCGGTCATCCCCTCGGTGCTGCTGCCCGTCCTGCCGGTGGGTCTGCTGCTGTGGGGCGGCGGAAGCCTGAGCACCGCTGTATTCCTCACCATCGTCGTGCTGTCCCTGGGGCTTACCGGACCGCTGGTATCGGCTATGACCTTTGTGGATGAACTGGCGGTGGTGGGCACCAATGTGGGCGAGATTTCCGCCATTCTGGACGCCCCGGAGCTGAAGCGCCCCGCGGTAGAGACGAAGCTGAGTGGGCTGGGTATCCGGCTGGATCATGTGTCCTTTGCCTACAAGCAGGAGGACGGCGAAGTGCTCCACGATGTAAACCTGGACATCCGACCGGGGACAGTGACCGCTCTTGTGGGTCCCTCCGGCTCCGGTAAGAGTACCATTGCCAAGCTCATCGCCGGCTTCTGGGATGTGACGGGCGGCTCTGTCGCCTTGGGCGGTGTGGACCTGCGGAAAATCCCGCTGGAACAGCTCAACCGCCAGATCGCCTATGTATCTCAGGACAACTACCTCTTTGACCGCACGGTGCGGGACAACATCCGCATGGGCCATCTGAACGCCACCGATGCGGAAGTCGAGACGGTAGCCAGGGCTGCCGGGTGCGATGATTTCATCCGCCAGCTGGATCAGGGCTACGACACCATCTGCGGCGGGGGCGGCGGCCACCTGTCCGGGGGTGAAAAGCAGCGTATCTCCATTGCCCGCGCCATGCTGAAGGATGCGCCCATCGTCATTCTCGACGAGGCTACCGCAAGCATCGACCCGGAGAATGAAGCGGTCATCCAGCAGGCCATCTCCCGTCTGACGAAGGGCAAGACCCTGATTGTCATTGCCCACCGGCTGGGCACGGTGGCCGGCGCGGACAACATTGTTGTGGTGGAAGGCGGCCGGATCGCCGCCCAAGGGAAGCAGGAGGAGCTGCTGGCCTCCTGCCCGCTGTACCGGCAGATGTGGCAGTCCTATCTGGGTGTTCGGGACGGAGAGGAGGAATAAGAGATGTTCAGTGTACTTCGGAAAATTTCCGCCTTTGCGGGCAACCGCAGGGGGCTTTTGAAAAAATCCATGCTGGTGGCTTTCCTGGGGGCTGTGTTCACCGCCCTTCAGTTCTGGGCCCTGATGCTGACCCTGGAGATCCTGGTGGGCGGCGCGAACTTGAGCATATGGCCCGTAATCGGCATCATGCTGGTTTCCGTGGCGGGGCGGACCGCCTGCTCGTACTGGTCCACCAACGCGGAGACGGAGACGGGCTATTTCATGGTAGCGGAAAAGCGGGTCCATATCGGGGACCGGCTGCGCTACATCCCCATGGGCTACTTCAACGACAACTCCTTGGGCAACATTACCGCCGTAGTCACCACCACACTGGGGGATGTGGAGAACAACGCCGCCCGCTGCCTGGTCAGCGTCATCGGCGGTTTCCTCAACACCCTGGCTATGTGTCTGGCGATCCTGCTTGTGGACTGGAGGCTCGGTCTGCTGGCTATCGCGGGCATCCTGGCCTATCTGCTGGTTACGGAGTTGAGCCAGCGGTCTCTGCTCAAGACCGGCCCTGCCCGCCAGCACGCCCAGATGAAGCTGGTGGAGGCAGTGCTGGAGTACATCCAGGGTATGAGCGTGGTCAAGGCCTATGGACTGGACAAGGACAGCGGCCAGGCCGTGCAGAAAACTGTGGATGAAAGCTGTGAAAAGGCCCTGGGGCTGGAGCGCTCTGTAGCCCCCTGGATGGGCCTGCGGCAGATTACGGTGCGGTTGTTCGCCGTGGCGCTGGCCGTGTGCGCTCTGGCGCTCTATTCCGGTGGGAGCCTGCCCCTGACCCGGTGCCTGCTGATGCTCGTTGCCTCTTTTATGCTCTATGCGGAACTGGAGAGCGCCGGCAATATGGCGGACAATCTCCAGATGCTGGGCGCCTCCATGGATAAGGCCAACTCCATCGACGATACGCCGGTGATGGATATTGACGGAGCGGAACTTCAACCGGAGGATGCCTCTGTCCGGTTTGAGGATGTCTCTTTCTCCTATGGGGAGCGGACTATCCTGGACCATGTAAGTCTTACCGTCCCCTCCGGCAGCACTACCGCCGTGGTGGGGCCCTCCGGCGGCGGAAAGACCACTCTGTGCAATCTCATCGCCCGCTTCTGGGATGTTCAGGGCGGCAGGATCACCGTGGGCGGCCATGATGTGCGGGAGTACAAGCTGGACAGCCTGATGAAGAACATCTCCATGGTGTTTCAGTCGGTGTATCTCTTCAACGACACGGTGGAGAACAACATCAAGTTTGGCCGCCCGGACGCCACCCATGAGCAGGTGGTGGCCGCAGCCAAGGCCGCCTGCTGCCACGATTTCATTATGGCCCTGCCGGACGGCTACGACACGGTTTTGGGAGAGGGCGGCGGCTCTCTTTCCGGTGGAGAGAAGCAGCGGATCTCCATCGCCCGGGCCATGCTCAAAGACGCGCCCATCGTGATTTTGGACGAGGCAACGGCCAGCGTGGACCCGGAAAACGAGGCGGAACTCCAGGCCGCGATTTCCTCTCTGACAAAGGGAAAAACTCTGATCCTGATTGCCCACCGGCTGAAAACGGTGCGCAATGCCGACCAGATCCTGGTCCTGAACGGCGGGCACATTGTCCAGCGGGGTACTCATGAGGAACTGATCGCCCAGCCGGGCCTGTATGCTGACTTCGTTCATGTCCGGGCCCAGGCCAACAGCTGGAAACTGGAGGCTTGATACAGCGGCTTGTCCGCCTGCCGGACTCCGTTGTATCATGGGCTGGGGAGGGACTTCTATGGAATTGAATTTAGAAGGGATCGCAGTTGGAGGGGCCTCTCTGCTGGTGATTGGGGCCTTTCATCCGCTGGTAATCTGGTGTGAATACCACTTTTCTCAAAAGATTTGGCCGCTGTTTCTCCTGTGCGGGCTGATCTGCCTGGGCTTGGCGCTGTTTGTGCAGGGACTGCTCTCTATCCTTTTGGGACTTGTGGGCGTGGCCTTCCTCTGGAGCATCCGGGAGCTGAAAGAACAGGCGCGGCGGGTAGAGCGGGGATGGTTTCCCCCAAACCCCAAGCGAACTTAACCCAGGAACACCGAGGCATATTTTCGCAGCGCGTTAGAGGAGGTGGTGTGGTTGATTGAGTACAACAGCCAAGAGAAACAAGACAGCTTGAGTCATGTCCGCTTTGCGGACGAGGAGCTGATTAAAACCCAGGTCCTGCAGGGGGAGGCGGCTCAGACTATCATTCAGGGGAAGAATTGTTCTGTCTACAAGATGGAAAACGAGACCGGAGAGGGCGTCATCACCCGATACCCAGTGTTCCCTGGGATTGAACTGCTCTATGACGATATTCATATGTCCTGCGGGGTGGCGCACCGGGAGGACCCCCGGGCCGACCTGCTGGAGATCAATCACTGCCGGCTTGGCCGCTTTGAGTGCGAATTTTCGGACGGGAGCGCGGTCTATCTGGGAGAGGGGGATCTGGCTGTCAATGTCATGACCAACCGGACCCGTGAGACCTGGTTTCCCCTGTCCCACTATCACGGTATCACCATTGCGGTGGATATTCCGGTGGCGGACAATGTACTGCGCCAGGTGTCGGAGGCGCTGGGAGAAGGGCTGTACTGTGACCTCTTTGCTATGCGGGACCGTCTGTGTGCCTGTGACTCCTGCTTCATCATGCGGGCCACTGAGTCCATCCAGCACATCTTCTCCGAGCTTTACCACGCGCCGGAGGATCTGCGGGCAGGTTATTTCAAACTCAAGGTGATGGAGTTGTTCCTCTTCCTCGGCTCCCCGGAGATCACGGCACACGGAGAAGAACGCCCGTATGTAGACCGGGCCCAGGTAGAACAAATCAAATCAGTCCGGCAGTATCTGGTAGAGCATCTGGACCGCCGCATTACCCTGCAGATGCTCTCCCAAACCTTTTCCTTTCCATTGACCTCTATGAAAAAGTGCTTCAAGGAGGTGTACGGAACCACCATCAATGCTTATCTGCAAGCCTACCGTATGCACACAGCCGCGGGGCTTCTGCGGGAGACGAAACTGGATGTGACGGAGATTGCCGGCCGGGTGGGATACCAGAACGCCAGCAAGTTTTCCGAGGTGTTCCGACAGCACACAGGACACACCCCCACGGAGTACCGCAAAAGTTTTTGTCTTATAGGAGCAGACAGCGTCCTGCGGGAGTGGTGAAACAACTGAAAATCGGCTATGATACCCTTGTACGCGGGGGCATCTGCCAGAAAGCGCATCGAGTTCGGTGCGCTTTTTCCTTGGTAGATGATTAGCAATAACTAACTTTCGGAGGTGAGCTTATGGCACAGCGGACCAGACGCTATCTCATTCGGCGGGCTGTTGTCGTCCTGCTGACCTTGTTTGTGGTCACGCTTCTTTCTTTTCTGCTGATGCGCCTCTCTCCCATTGATCCGGCCACAGCGTATGTGAAGCGCAACTCCGCCATTGTGACCCAGGAGCAAATCGATGAGGCCCGCGTCATGCTGGGTCTGGACAAGCCGCTGCCGGTGCAGTATTTCGATTGGGTGGTAGACGCGCTCCACATGGACTTCGGGATTTCTCTGGGGACAGGAAACCCGGTGACAGAGGAATTGGCGAAAACGGTGCCGGTTACCCTAACGGTGGTGGCGTATTCCGCCGTAATCATGTCCCTTGGGGTCCTGGGGGTGGGGATGCTGGGGTATCTCTGGCGGCAGAAAACCGGCGGCATGATCCTCTCATTTTTGACCATGTTTGGCATTTCCGTGCCCGGCTTCTATCTGGGTACTGCTTTCATCGACCTGTTTGCGGTGCGGCTGGGCTGGATCAGCGTGTCGGGAAACAGCGGATTTGCTCGCTACTTTCCGGTGGCGCTCTGCCTGTCGGTCCTGGGGATCTGCTTCTATGGGCAGATGCTGGCGGCCTCACTGGAACGGGAGATGGAACAGGACTACGCCATGTACTTACGGTGCCGCGGGTTGCGGGAGGGGCGCATCCTCCTATTCCATGCGTTTCCCCACGCTGTGGTGGACCTCTTGCCCAGTTTTGCTCAGATGCTGGGGTTGTGCCTCGCCAATGCGGCCATTGTGGAGCGGGTGTTCTCCCTGTCTGGGCTGGGCTACCTGA
>OJRL01000112.1_pt1 | contig 83256 bp, 81 predicted proteins | sample 1599191 | NCBI WGS metagenome assembly OJRL01 (sample SAMN03922537, study PRJEB24848) | human gut metagenome | isolation source: stool sample | host: Homo sapiens | place: Germany | collected 2010-05
CGGCGCCGGCAGATCCTCATCGGTTTACAGAGGGAGAGCCGGTGGACCTATTTGAGCCGGTCCTCACTTTTGTAACCTGAATCCAGAGGGCAAAATCGTGTAATTTATTACTTGAACAGAGAGAAAGACTTTATAAATCAACTGGAAAACAAATATAATTGCAGGTACAATATAGCAAACTGAAACCGAGCCATATAAAATTTGCTGGAAAGAGGAATGTTCTATGCGGCCTGAACTGATCAGTCAGCCTATCACCGGAATTTGTTCTTTTGGACGGTATCCTATCTGCCTTGATTTGGATCGACTGGATGCGGACTTTGGTGTACTGGGGGTTCCCTTCGACATGGGAGTCGGCTTTCTGAGCGGGGCGCGCATGGGCCCAAGAAGGATTCGGGAGGCCTCCACACAGTATGGACGCGGAACCCAGGGATATTACGACTACGAAGCCGATGAGCAGATGCTGGCGGCTCCGATTACCATTGCCGACTGCGGCGATGCCGACGTGTTGCAGGGGGACCGGGATTATTCTTTCCACTGCATTGAGCGGGCGGTCCGCCGTATAATCCGTGCAGGCACGATTCCCATCGTCATTGGTGGAGATCACTCCATCAGCATTCCGGTTGGCCGGGCCCTGGAGGAGTACCACAAAGAGATCTGCGTCATTCAATTTGATGCACATTTGGATTGGACCAGCCATGTGGGACCACTGGTTCAGGGGAACGGAAGTCCCATGCGAAGAATGTCCGAAATGGAACACATTGGGCCAATGGTGCAGATCGGACTAAGAGGAATGGGCAGCGGGAAAAAACAGGATTACGATGATGCCCGCGCCTACGGCAGTCAGTTGATCTCCGCGCGGGAGCTGCACAGCAAGGGAGTATCCTATGTGCTGAGCCAGATCCCGGAGGCGGAGGCCTACTACATTACCTTCGATATTGACGGCTATGACATGACGCTGGCGCCCGGCGCCGCCTCCCCGCTCCCCGGTGGAATCACATATGATGAGAGCATGGATTTATTAAAAGGAATCTGCGAGACAGGAAAAGTTGTGGCGATGGACCTGGTGGAGGTAGCTCCTCCGTATGACCCAACAGGGTGTACGGAACGGCTCGCCGCGCTTACGATCCTTCAGGTGATCGCCCAGGCCGGAAAGAAATTACACGCAAACCGGACTCTGTAGCAGTGCAGCTGGACGTTTCAGCGTAAAATCATGGAAAAGCCCCCCCATTTACATCTTTTGTAGACGTAAATGGGGGGTTCTTTGCAGAAAAGCAAAAAAATCTTTCTGTTTTCCTAGTGGCTTCTTTCCCGGAGAACGGAAAATTCAGCAGAATAGACATAGGAGCCACATCCGCCTCTCACGGCGGTCAAATTTATAAAAATTAGACGGAACAGAGGCGGTTTCTGAATTTTTAAATAGCCTGTTCCGTGGTATCTGTGAAGTACGACCAGAGGATTTGACGTTTTTAGGACGACGCATTGTCTATAATACCCAATACAGGCGCACAGAATCGAGATTCTGTCGACAAAACATCAAAAGAAGGGAAGGAAACAACATGGATTTCGGCTTCAACGATGAATACAAAATGATTCAAAAGATGTACCGCGAGTTTGCGGAGAAGGAGATCAAGCCGCTTGCGGAAGAGATCGACGAGAACGAGCGATTTCCCAAGGAGAGCGTCCAAAAGATGGCGGACAATGGAATGCTGGGCATTCCCTTCCCCGAAGAGTACGGCGGCGAAGAGGGCGACTATCTGAGCTATGTGATCGCGGTAGAGGAGCTGTCCAAGGTGTGCGCGTCCACCGGCGTCACCCTGTCGGCCCATACCTCCCTGGGCTCCGCCCCCATTTATGATTGGGGTACTGAGGAGCAGAAGCAGAAGTACCTGACCCGGCTGGCCAGCGGAGAATGCCTGGGCGCCTTTGGTCTGACCGAGCCCAACGCCGGTACAGACGCGTCCCGCCAGAAGACTACCGCGGTGAAGAAGGGCGACCACTATGTGCTCAACGGCTCCAAGTGCTTTATCACCAACGCCGGCGAGGCTGAGATCTATGTGGTCATGGCCATGACGGATAAGGAGAAGGGCAACCACGGCATCTCCGCCTTCATTGTGGAGGACGGGTTTGAGGGCTTCTCCATCGGTAAGCATGAGAAGAAGATGGGCATCCGCGGCTCCGCGACCGCCAGCCTGGTGTTTGAGGACTGCATTGTTCCCGCCGAGAACCTGCTGGGTGAGGAGGGGCAAGGCTTTAAGGTAGCAATGCACACTCTGGACGGCGGCCGCATCGGTATTGCCGCGCAGGCTCTGGGCATTGCCGAAGGCGCTCTGAACGAAGCGATTGCCTATGCGAAGATGCGTGAGCAGTTTGGAAAGCCTCTGTCTGCCTTCCAGAATACCCAGTTTGTGATCGCCAACCTGGCCAACCAGATCGAGGCGGCCAAGCTGCTGGTCTACCGCGCCGCTTGGGCCAAGGACAACCATCTGCCCTACTCCGTGGAGTCTGCCCACGCCAAGCTGTACGCGGCAGAGACCGCGATGCGTGTGACGACCGAGTGCGTGCAGCTGCTGGGCGGTTATGGCTACACCCGCGAGTATCCTGTGGAGCGCATGATGCGTGATGCAAAGATCACCCAGATTTATGAGGGAACCAGTGAGGTTCAGCGGATGGTCATTTCCCGCTCCCTGCTGCGGTAACATCTGAAAGCTGACAATGTGCCCTGAGAGGCGCGGACAGATGGCGTGAATTGTTACATGACCTGGAGATTTCCATTTCTTTGGACGCGAAGATACTTGTTACATGAAAGTTGTTTTTCCCCTGAACCGCTTTGTTTGAGGGAAAACGGCCGTATACCTCGGAGGAAGCAGAGAGGGGAGACCGATTTGCTGTATGTGATAAAGGAGGAACGCGCATGGAATCAATTGTCCCAGAGAAAGATGTAGCAGCAGAACTGGACGCGAAGCAGTTGGAGGAAGAACTGAATAAAAATGTTGGAGTTGCGGTTGATTACAGCACCATGACTCGAAACAACTTGTTTAAGTTCTTGATCTTCTCTGCCATTGGCGTATGGGTATTCTTTATTCCAACCAATATTGGCGGAGTCAGCAATGTTCCTATGGTGCTCTTGATCGATGCAGTAAAGGCGCTGTTGGGATCCACCGTTATGAACTGGATGGTCCTGATTTTGTGTATCGCGCTTTCTGTCACGTTCACCATCTCACGCATTCAAAAGGATGGTCCCATTCACAGGTTCCATAAGAAGGACGGATGGGGGACCGGCATCCTTTACTATCTGTCTGCGGTTTTTGCGGTCATGGTGGTCTTCAATGTCGGCCCCAGTCAGATCGTGAACGACAGCGTCGGAATCGAAGCCATCGGGTTAGCCGGCTCCACACTGCTTACCGTGACCATCGCCGGCTGGCTGGTCAACTTCCTGATCGAGTTTGGAATTCTGGAATTTATCGGCACCCTGATGGAGCCGATCATGCGTAAGGTCTTTAAGTTGCCGGGACAGTCGGCCGTTACGGCGGTATCGGCCTTTGTGGCCGCGCCGGCGGTGGGTGTTTTCATGACAGACAGATTGTACCATGAAAACGTCTACACCCACAAAGAGGCCTGCTGTGTGGCCACGAACTTCAGCGTTGTTTCCCTAGGATTTTTCGCACTGCTCGTTACGATCACGGATACCCAGTATATGTACGGTAAAGTCGTGATCTCCTCCCTGGTCATCGTGTTTATCCTGGCGGCTATTGTGATTCGGATCCCTCCGCTGTCCAGAAAGAAAGACCGGTATTACAACGGGGTGGAGCAGACCGCCGCCATGCGGAAGTCCAGCAAGTATTCCAAGGATACGATGAAGAAGGCGGTCGCGGCTTCCACCACCAAGGTGTCTCAGACTCCGTATTCCATCTTTGTTACATCCATTCCCGGCGTGCTGTCCTTCACGGTCAAGATCGTGACCTTTGTGCAGGCGCTGGCCACCATCGCGCTTTTCATCAGCAACTACACCCCCTTCTTCGATTGGATCGGTATGCCCATGGTCCCGTATCTGGAGCTGTGCCAGATGCCCGACGCCGCGGCGATCGCGCCCGCTACCCTGGTGGGTATCGCGGAAATCGCCCTGCCCGTGATGACCATCGCCGGTATGAACATTGCTCCGATGAGTATTTTCTTTGTTATCGTGCTGTCTACCGTGCAGATCATCTTCTTTACGGAGAGCGCGAACGCAATGATGCAGAGCGATCTGAATCTGAAGTTCCCGGAGCTGGTCCTGATTTTCCTGATCCGTACTCTGATCGCCATTCCGATCGTAGCGGTATTCGCCCACGTTCTGTTTTAAACGGTTTGCGTAAATTTTGACTTGAAAGAGGTGTTTCCTATGAACAAAGCCCTGAGTGGGATCCGGGTTCTGGACTTTACCCAGGTGTTAGCTGGGCCTTTCTGCACCATGAACCTGGCGGATTTTGGCGCCGAAGTCATTAAAATCGAGAAGCCTGGAACAGGTGATGGAAGCCGGATCTTTGGCCCGTTTATCAACGGACAGAGCGGATATTATACCCTGGTGAACCGCGGCAAGAAAGGTGTTGCGATCGACCTGAAGAAGGGCAGGGACATCATCTACGAAATGGTCAGAAACTGCGACATCGTGGTGGAGAACTTTAAGCCTGGAGTCATGGAAAAGCTGGGCTACTCTTATGAGCAGCTCAAGAAGGTCAATCCGGAGATTATTTACTGTTCTATTTCCGGCTTTGGACAGGACAGCCCCATGCGGGATCTGCCGGCCTATGATATTGTAGCACAGGGAATGTCCGGCATGATGAGCATTACCGGTTATCCCAATACTCCGCCGGCTCGTGTGGGCAGCTCTCTGGGTGACGTCAGTGCCGGCCTGTATGCGGTGACAGGTATCCTGCTGGCACTGTATAACCGGGAACGGACCGGACAGGGGCAGTATGTGGATATTGCGATGTTGGACAGCGTGTTCGCCTTCATCGAGACCAACGTGGTGCGGCACACCATTGGCGGCGTGCATCCCACCCGCGTGGGTGCCCGCCATCCGCTCAGTGCTCCGTTTGATATTTACCGCTGTAAAGATGCCCATGTGATTATCGCGGTAGCCAGCGACCACCACTTCGCCAAGCTGTGCGAGATCATCGGCCAGCCCGATCTGATCAAGAACCCCAAGTTTGACTCCGACCCGCACCGTTCGGAGAACGATGTGGAGCTGAAGGCCATTCTGGAGAACTTCTTTGGCAACTACACCGTGGCCGAGGCCATGGAGATGATGCAGAAGGAATCCATCCCCTGCGGCCCCCTGTGCACAGTGGATGAGGCCTGCCAGAACCCCAGCATCCTGCAGCGTGAGATGCTGGTGGAGATTGACCAGCCCGGTGCCGGCAAGCTGAAGATTACCGGCAATCCCATCAAGCTGTCCCAGACCCCTCCGGATCCCTGTCATCCCGCGCCGCTGCTGGGCCAGGATACCCAGGAAGTCCTGCGGGATACATTTGGTTTCAGCGATACACAGATCTCCAAGTGGAAAGAGGAGAACATTGTTTAAGTCAGTAAACAAAATTTGTAAAAATAATTTTTAGGAGGAATATATCATGGAATTCAAATACACTGAGGACCAAATTGCCCTGCGCCGCGCGGTTCGTGAGTGGGCCCAGAGCTATCTCGCCCCCAAGGCGGAAGAGATCGACGTCAACAACCGCTTCCCCACTGAGACCATCAAGGCTCTGGGCGAGCAGGACCTGATGGGCCTGGCTTATCCTGAGGAGCTGGGCGGCGCCGGTTATGACGCCATTTCTGAGGCGATCGCCATGGAGGAAATCTCCGCGGCCTGCGCCTCCACCGGTTCTATCATCACCGGTCACTATCTTGGTTTTGACGCTCTGTACCTGGCCGGCACCCCCGAGCAGAAGGAAAAGTGGCTGCGTCCCGCTCTGGAGGGCGAAAAGTACGCCGCGTTTTGCCTGACTGAGCCCGCCGGTGGTTCCGATATGACATCCAACAAGACCACCGCTGTGGAGGACGGTGACTACTATGTCATCAACGGCGTGAAACACTTCATCACCGGCGGCGCTCACTGCGACTTCCTGTGCTGCTTCGCCATCACCAACAAAGAGGACCCCAAGCACGGCATGACCTGCTTTGTGGTTGAGAAGGACACCCCCGGCATGAAGATCGCCTCCGAGGATAACAAGATGGGGATCCGCGGCGCCCGCACCGCTGAGATCGTCTTCGAGGACTGCCGCGTTCCCAAGGAGAACATGGTGGGCGAGCTCAACGGCGGTTACCGTCTGGCCCTGGACGTGGTGGACCGCGGCCGCATCGGCATCGCCGCCATGGCCGTTGGTATCGGTCAGGCCGCCCTGGATCTGGCCATCAAGTACGCCAAGGAGCGCGAGGTCTTCAAGCGTCCCATCTCCAAGTTCCAGGGCATTCAGTGGATGCTGGCCGACGCCGCCACTCAGCTGGAGGCCGCCCGTATGCTGACCTACTACGCCGCCGACCTGAAGGAGCAGGGCGTTCCCTTCACCAAGCAGGCCGCGATGGCCAAGCTGTTTGCGGCGGAAGCGTCCCACAAGGTGGTCGACACCGCCCTGCAGATCCACGGCGGCTACGGCTACATGAAGGAGTACGCCATCGAGCGCATCTACCGCGACCAGCGGATCACTGAGCTGTTCGAGGGTACCTCTCAGGTTCAGAAGATCGTCATTGCCGGTCAGCTGCTTCATTAATTTCCATAAACACGACCGAAAAAGCGTAACGCTCAGATCGTTTTATAGTGCGTGAAAGGATATGGGCAAATCTTGCTGTTACAAGGTTTGCCCACATCCGCTTGAAAACAACTGCGCCATCGCATCTGCCGATGGTTACATTAGGGAGGATAAAGTATGAACGTACTGGTATGTATCAAGCAGGTACCGGACAACTCTGTGGTGCCCAAGCTGGACCCCAACACCAACCGTGTCGTCACCGAGGGCGTGGAGCTTATGGAGAGCCCCTTTGACCTGAACGCTGTTGAGGCCGGCCTGAAGCTGGTGGAGGAGAACGGCGGCGAGGTTTCCGTCCTGACTCTGGGCGGCGAGAGCGCCAAGACCTCTCTGCGCTACGGCCTGTCCATGGGCGCCGCCAAGGCTTACCTGCTGAAGGATCCCGCCTTTGAGGAATCCGATTCCTGGGGCACCTCTTACGGTCTGGCCAAGGCCATCCAGTCCATCGGCAATTTCGACGTCATCCTCTGCGGCAAGCAGGCCATTGACAACGACGCCGGTCAGGTGGGCCCCGGCATTGCCGAGCAGCTGGGCATCTCCCAGATCACTTATGTGAGCGAGATCGTTTCTGTTACGGAGGACACCCTGACCGCCAAGCGCGTCAGCCCCGCCGGTGAGGAAGTGGTCGAGGCGAAGCTGCCTGTGGTCCTGACCTGCGAGAAGTCCCTGAACGAGCCGCGCTACCCCACCCTGAAGCGCACCAGAATGGCCAACCGCGCTGAGATCCCTGAAATGGACTGCGCCGCCGTGGGCGCCGACCCCGCCAAGGTAGGTAAGAATTCTCCCTCCGCCATCAAGAAGCTCTATACTCCGGCTCCCCGTCAGAGCGGCGAGTTGATCCAGGGAGAGGCGGAAGAGATCGCAAAGATCGCCGTCCAGAAGCTTGTTGAGCAGAAGATCATCTGATTGAAGGGAGAGCATAGTATGTCTAACAAGAATAGCGTATGGGTCTGCCTGGAGCAGACCGGCGGAAAGATTGCCGGCGTCTCCTATGAGATGCTCAGCGGAGCCAGAAAGCTGGCCAACGAGTTGTCCGGCGAGGTGTGTGCCGTCCTGATGGGCCATCAGGTCCAGGCCCAGGCCAAGGAAGCCTTTGCCTATGGTGCGGATAAGGTCTATGTTTGCGACAATGAGAACCTGGAGCACTACAACACCGGCGCCTACTGCAAGGTGCTGGAGAAGTTGGTCAAGGAAAATGAGCCCGAGATCCTGCTTCTGGCCGCCACCACCAACGGCCGTGACCTGGCCGGCCGTTTGGCCAGTCGTCTGGAGACCGGCCTGGCCGCCGACTGCACCGCCCTGGCTCTGGAGGACGGCCAGCTGGTCGCCACCCGTCCCACCTACGGTGGCAATATCATGGCTGAGGTCGTCTTCCCGGAGAAACGTCCCGCTATGTGTACCATCCGCGGCAACGCCATGTCCAAGGATGACCCCGACGCCTCCAAGACTGGCGAGGTCATCACAGTGGCCTATGATGTGGATGACGCTGAGCTGCGCACCAAGGTGAAGGAGATCATTGCCAAGGCCAGCGGCGAGATCAGCCTGGCCGACGCGCAGATCATCGTCTCCGGTGGCCGCGGCCTGGGCGATCCCAGCGGCTTCGACCTGATCCGCAAGGCTGCCGCCACTCTGGGCGCTGCCGTTGGCGCCTCCCGCGCCGCTGTGGACGCCGGGTGGATCCCTTATGAGCATCAGGTTGGCCAGACCGGAAAGACCGTTTCTCCCAAGCTGTACATCGCCTGCGGGATTTCCGGCGCCTTGCAGCATCTGGCTGGTATGAAGACCTCCGATGTGATCGTGGCCATCAACAAGGACGAGGAGGCCCCCATTTTCAGCGTGGCCAATTACGGCATCGTGGGCGATCTTTACAAGGTCCTGCCTGTGATGATCGAAGAGATTCAGAAGGTCCTTGAGTCCCGCTGACCGATAGGGCGGCAGACATAAGCAGAGATCGCCCCTTCCCGAATGGGGGAGGGGCGATCCCGCAGCAAGGGGTCAGAGCTCTGGAAACAGCCGCCGCAGGCTGTTGATCTCCGGGCGGTCCAGCCAGCGGCTGAGGTGCTTGAGGGCCAAGCGTCCATAGTCCAGCGCGGAATCCGGCAGGATCTCGTCAAAAAACCGTCCCACATCTGGTTCCCGGTCCGCCAAAGTGCGGATCAGGGCTTGGGAGAAAAAGACTGAGCCTTGGTCGCTGGGATTTTTCATCTGCCACATATACTTCTGCGCGGCGAGAAGATGCCGCCGGGCGGCGGGCAGGTTCCTGTTTTCCACCAGCGTCAGCGCCAGATAGGAATTCAGGGTCGGGCGGCGCCAGAAGGAGTCAAATTGTCCATACAGGGCAAGCGCCTTCTCCAGAAATGCCTGGGCTGCGGCGTAGTCCCGCTGGAAAAAAGAGGCCTTTCCCGCGTTGATGTAGAAAACTGAGAGGCTGGAAAACACATTGCCGGGGCACAGGGAGATCGCCTTGGAAAACATGGGGAGTGCCTGTACATAATCCTCCTTTTCCATCAGGATTTCGCCGATGTAGTTGTAGGAGGCGGCAATATTTACAGTGTAGCTGCGGGCCATGGACTCAGTCACAGTGAGTGCGTTGATAGACTCTAGCAGCCGCTTTTCCGCCTGCTCATAATTTCCGGTCATCATGTGATAGAGGCCCTGAAGCCGCAGAAGCACTCCGATCTCTCTATGATTGTTCTCTTGTACAGCCAGGTCCAGAGCCAGATCCAGATTTTGCTTCATCCCATCGGCATCGTCGATCTGGATAAAGTAAAAGATCAACTGTTTATACCCTGCCAAGGTGTAGTCCACGCGGCCCAGCCGCCTGGAGGTCTCTATGACCCAGGTGATGTTGCCTACCCCTTCCTCGTACCGTCCTTCCAAAATGGGATACCGGCCCTTCAGATAGAAAAACTGCATCTCCAAAAGCTCCAGTTCTTTCGATCCCGAATGGGCGGCGCGAAAGGCACGGATATCTGTCTCCAGATTTTGAAAGAGCGCGTCGATCCTATCTCGGGAGACATAGGGAACGGGGTCTAGATCCAGGTCCATGTCCTCTTCGTTAAATACCGGAAAAATTTCGTGGCTGAAATTGAGCCGGCTATTTAGATTTGCAATCTTGTACTTCATGGCCTCCAGCTGATATCCAGCCTGGGAAAAATGGAAAATCAGAAGGGGATAGACCCGGTTTTTGTGTCTGCTCTGGCGGAGCTGTTCTTCAAGAAGCTGGCCAATCGCTAGGTGGCGGGAGGCCCGTCGGCAGACTGGTTGAGCGTTGTAAATGTATTCCCGCAGCTTGGGGTGGGCAAAGTGAATTGCCTCCTGACTTCCGGTGTGTTTCAGGAAGACTCCCCGATTTTCCAGCTGCTCCAGGGGAGCCAGCAGATCCGATGCGTTTTTTCCCAGAATCTGAGCCGCAGAGGAGAGCGGTGCGCCGTCATAGAAACAGGAGAGCACTTCAGCCAGCTCCAGCGCCTCCTGAGACAGGCCGAGCAGCTGCGTGCGCAGGAAGGACTGGATGGCCGGAGAGGAGTGGTCAAGCGACTCTCCCCGCTGAAGCATGGCGATGTACTCGTTCAGCAGGAATGGATTGCCCTCCGTCTCATTATAGATTTGCTCCAGCAGTTCTCCGTTTCCTGCCTGACTGGGCGGCAGTGCCTTTTTGATCAGGCTGTGACAGGCCTCCACCGTGAATCGGCGCAGGGTGAGAATGAGCATGGGGGAGTGGTATTGGAGCGCTGACAGGGCGTCATCCAGCGGGCGGTTGCGCGCCAGTGTGCAGGTAGCCAGAAGAATGGCCTGGCTGGGAGACAGTTCTAACATCACCGTGGTGAGAAGACGCAGGCTGTCGGGGTCCAGCCATTGGAGGTTCTCTACCACCAGAAGGACCCGCTTTCGAGCGTAGAGCGTGTGGATCGCCTCTACCATCACATGGGCCAGCTTGCCGATGGGGACCTTCTCCGGCGTGGTAAGGAACTCGGTTGAGGGCAGATGCTCCTGAAAGTCTGGAAACACACGGCTCATGAGATCGTGCCACAGCGAGGGTGGAATACAGGGTTCCTCCTGAAGCAGCTGTGCGATCTCACGGGCGATCTGCCGCCAGGGCCGGAGTGAAAGATCCTGTCCCATCGAAAGTCCCTGTGTCTGCAAAATATAAAAATGTTCTTCCACTCCATCCAGGGCCCGGCGTTTCATGGTGGAGCGGCCGGAGCCTGGCTCCCCGCAGATCAGAATAGAGCGGCCGCCCTCCGGATTTTCCTTGAATTCTTTCAGCGCTTTTTCTAAGGCGGCGATCTCCTGATACCGGCCGAAGAAAAAGGACTCGTCGTTGGAAACAGAACGCCCCGTCTCGAAATGCATCTGCTCTAAAGCGCGCTCATAGATTTCCTTGGTCGTCTGATCTGGCGCAACGCCCAATTCTCGGCGCAGCAGCTTGGCAAATTCATAGTAGCTCTCGATCACCTTGCCATTGCGGCCGGTTTCTTGATAAAAGCGCAGCAGGAGGCGGAAGGCGCGCTCATCATACTCATCCAGCTCCATCAAATAGCGGATGTGCGTCTCCACCTGGTCGTATCGGCGGGCATCCAGATCGTCCGCTACCTTCTGATAGCACTCTGAGAAGAATTTCTCTTTGTAGTAGTTACGCATTTTGACGATCCAGTATTCATACGTCTCTGCCCCTTTCAGGAAGAACCCCTGGAGAAACTCGCCGGTGTACAGATGCAGATTCTCTTGGGGCGCCTGCAGAAACTGGTCGATATCCAAGGTGAGATCCAGGTTTTCGTTGAGCATCAGCAGAGATTTCTTGGGGGAGAGAATGATATTGGTCCCAAGTGCCTTTTTCGCCTGGTAGATCGCGTTTCGCAGATTCCGCCGGGCGGTCTCGTCCGTCTCGTCCGGCCACAGCAGCCCTGCCAGTTCCTCTCGGCTGACCACCTTGGACACCAGGATATAGTAGAGAAGGGCGTTGATTTTAGAATAAGGCAGAAAGACAGGTTGACCATCCTTTAGAATTTGAGGGACTCCAAATAACTTGCAGGTCATGGTACTCATATTTCGTTCTCCTGTTGACGTGCGGGGCGGCGGGCGCCTCGAAAAACGGGGAAAACACGCTGAATATTCTTTGGTGTTTCCCATCATTCTCATGAAAATGCAAAGAAAATCGACTGTGTCAGAAAACAAAGCTTCTTTACGGTTTGTATAGAAACCAAGTATAATGAAACCATCAAATCAGGCAAAATGCAATATTATTTTAAAATTTAGGAGGGAAATTTATGAACATCAAGTCCGACATTGAGATTGCGCAGGAGCATACCCCGAAAAAAATCACAGAAGTTGCCGCAACTGCGGGAATCGATGAGAAGTTCTTGGAGCTGTATGGCAACTATAAGGCGAAGGTGGATATCCGGTCTCTGAAGGACTTGCCCCGGAAGTCTAAATTGGTGTTGGTGACCGCCATCAGCCCAACCCCTGCGGGCGAGGGTAAGACCACCACTTCGGTGGGCCTGGCAGATGCGCTGAACCGTCTGGGTAAACGGACCATTGTCTGCCTGCGTGAGCCTTCTCTGGGACCTGTGTTTGGTGTAAAAGGAGGCGCTGCCGGCGGCGGTCACGCTCAGGTCATCCCCATGGAGGACATCAACCTGCACTTCACCGGTGATTTCCATGCAATCGGCATTGCGAACAACCTGATGGCCGCTCTGATCGACAACCACATTCATCAGGGCAACGCGCTGAACATCGACACCCGCAAGGTAGTCTGGAAGCGTGTGGTGGATATGAATGACCGTCAGCTGCGCCACATTGTCTGCGGAATGGGCGGTAAGGCCAGCGGCGTACCCCGTGAGGACGGCTTCGACATCACCGTTGCTTCCGAGATCATGGCTGTTCTGTGCTTGGCCAGCGGCCTGTCTGACCTGAAGCAGCGCCTATCCAAGATGGTTGTGGCCTATACCCGCGACGATAAGCCGGTCACTGCCCATGACCTGAAGGCGGAAGGCGCCATGGCTGCCGTTTTGAAGGATGCCATTAAGCCCAACCTGGTTCAGACTCTGGAGGGGACTCCCGCCTTCATCCACGGAGGTCCTTTTGCAAACATTGCACACGGCTGTAACTCCATCCAGGCCACGGAGACCGCTCTCAAGCTGGGTGAGTACACGGTAACTGAGGCTGGCTTTGCTGCGGATCTGGGTGCCGAAAAGTTCCTGGACATCAAGTGCCGCGCCGGCGGCTTCCATCCCGACGCCGTGGTTATTGTTGCCACTGTCCGCGCTTTGAAGTATCACGGTGGTGTGGCTAAGGCCGATCTGAACCACGAGAACCTGGAGGCGCTTGAGAAGGGTCTGCCCAATCTGTTGCAGCATGTGGACAATGTGACCAACGTGTACGGTCTGCCCTGTGTGGTTGCCATTAACGCATTTCCCACGGATACAGAGGCCGAGTTGAAGATGGTGGAAGAGAAGTGCCGGGAAAAAGGCGTCAATGTCCGCCTGTCCGAGGTCTGGGCGAAAGGCGGCGAGGGTGGCAAGACCCTGGCGGAAGAAGTCATTCGTCTGTGCGAGGAAGAGAAGAGCGACCGCTTCCAGTTTGTCTATGACCTGGATACCACCATCGAGGAAAAACTCAACGCCATTGCCACCAAGGTCTACCGCGCGGACGGTGTGGTTATCACCGCTGCCGCGAAGAAGCAGATCCAGCAGCTGACTGAGCTGGGCTTTGACAAGATGCCCATTTGTATGGCAAAGACTCAGTTCTCCTTCTCCGATGACGCCTCCAAGCTGGGTGCGCCCCGCGGATTCAAGATCACGGTCCGGGAAGTGAAGGTAAATGCCGGCGCTGGGTTCTTAGTAGCCAAGACAGGCGACATTATGACCATGCCCGGTCTGCCCAAGGTGCCCTCTGCGGAAAAGATCGACATCGATGACAACGGAGTGATCTCCGGCTTGTTCTGATCCAAAAAGGAATAATGGAAGAGCCGTATGCAAATGGCATGCGGCTCATTCCATATATAAGGAAGGTTGGAGAATGGCAAAGAAAAGCATTCAGCCGGGGAGCGGAATGTCCTTGTGGTCAAAGTATAGGCCCAGCTCCACCGAGGTCTGCGAATTTCCATAGCGCTTGATGCTGGACAAGATCGCGTCCAGCTCCTGCGTGTCCCGCACGGCAAAACGCAGTACCGCGTTGAAAATTCCAATGGTGTGAGAATGGCTGAGGATAGCCGGCGTTTTTTCACAGAAGCGGCAGAAACGCTCGTATTTATCCGGCTCTGGGGCCACTAAAATGAAGCCCGTAATGTTGCAGTCCAACTGCCGGCGGTCCACATCGATGCGGAAGTTCCGGATCACACCGGCCTCTTCCATGCGGCGGATCCGCTCAGAGACGGCGGGGGCGGTGAGGCCGACCTGCTCTCCAATCACCTTCAGGGTGGCGCGGCAGTCGTTCTGCAGCAGGTTCAAAATCTGATAGTCAGTCCGGTCCAAAGCGACCTGCCTCCTTCCGGAACAGGGCAGCCGGCGTGGTCTTAAACCAGACGGCCCTTTTTGATGACAGTCTGTACCAGATTACTTCCAAAACGGTAGCAGATGTAATCCAGATCCGGCGCATCCCAGATCACTAGGTCGCCCTGCTTCCCGGCCTCCACGGAACCCACACGGTCCGCCATGTCAATGGCTGCGGCAGCGTTCAGAGTAACGGCTGTCAGCACCTCTTCCGGGGTCAGTCGGTAGCGCAGGCCCCCCAGATTGATGACGAACTGCAGGTTGAGGCAGGGGCAGGAGCCCGGGTTGAAGTCGGAGGCCATGGCCACCGGCACACCGGCGGACACCATCTCCCGGGCCGGGGCATAGGTGGAGCCCAGACAGAAGCTGGTGGCGGGCAGCAGACAGGCGATCACGCCGCCCTTGGCCATGCTGGCGATGCCCTCAGGAGGACAGACGATCAGGTGTTCCGCGGAGATCGCGCCGATTTCCCCGGCCAGCTGAGAGCCGCCGATGGACTCGATCTCGTCGGCGTGAATTTTGGGACGCAGGCCATGGCGAAGGCCAGCCTCCAAGATCTGGCGGGATTCCTCTACAGTAAAGGTATCCGCTTCGCAGAACACATCACAGAATTTGGCGATGCCCTGCTCCTTGACGGCGGGCATCATCTCCTCGCAGACCAGGCGGATATACTCCGCGCGGTCCTGCTTGTACTCTGCCGGGACCAGGTGGGCGCCCATAAAGGTGGCTGTCACATCCATGGGGTGTTCTTCCTGCAAGCGGCGGATGGCACGTAGCTGCTTCAGCTCGTGCTCCAGAGCCAGACCGTAGCCGCTTTTGGCCTCGCAGGTGGTGGTGCCGAACCGCATCATCTCATCTAGGGCTTTGGCGGCCTTCTGAGTGAGTTCCTCTTCGGTGGCCTGACGGGTGGCGTTCGTGGTGGACTGGATGCCGCCGCCGGCGTTCTGGATGTCCAGATAGCTCTTTCCATGGAGCTTCATGCCAAGCTCATTCTGGCGCCAGCCACCGAAAATCAGATGGGTGTGGGCGTCCACCAGCCCGGGAGTCACCAGCTTCCCGCCGGCGTCCACCACCTGGGCGCCATTCACTGAGGGAGGCGTCCCCGTCCCCACCTGGGCGATCTGGCCCTGGGAGATCAGGACCCAGGCGTTCCGCAGGATCTGGATCTGCCCCTGCTCCGCGCCGCTGCGGGCGCTGGAGCCAGTGGGAGTGGCCAGCATCCCGATGTTGGTCAGCAGTAGTTCGCTCATGCGTGCTCCTTTCCAAAAGCGGGGGCGCGGCTGCGCCCCCGCTTATTCATTTGGATGATGAAATCAGCCCTTCATGGTCTTGACCGCGCTCTCCACTACGGCGTCATCCGCCACATAGGGGAGAGTGATGTGGTCCTGGCCCTCGTACAGCTTGTTGTACTCGGCCGCGGTCGTCAAAGCGTTTTCATTGCGGGCCCAGGAGCGGCGGGCAACGCCCACCATCACGTCCCAAGGCATAGACATCTTCAGAATCTGGTCCACCCGGTCGGAGCCGTCCAGCACCATGCCGAAGCCGCCGTTGATGGACTTGCTGACGCCCACGCCGCCGCCGTTGTGCAGCGCGATCAGGCTCATGCCGCGGGCGGCGTTGCCGGCGTAGCACTGGGTCGCCATGTCGGCCATGATGTTGGAGCCGTCCTTGATGTTGGAGGTCTCACGGAAGGGGGAGTCGGTTCCGCCGGTATCGTGGTGGTCACGGCCCAGCATGACAGGACCGATCTCGCCGTTGCGGACCATCTCGTTGAACTTCAGAGCCAGGTTCATGCGGCCCATGGCGTCGGAGTACAGGATCCGGCACTGGGTGCCCACGACCATCTTGTTCTTGCCGGCATCGCGGACCCAGACATAGTTGTCGTGATCCTGATAGCGGCGGGTGTGGGCTTTGATGTACTCGGCAGCGGCCTCATCGGTCTTCGCCAGGTCCTCGGGCTTCCGGGACAGGCAGCACCAACGGAAGGGGCCATAGCCGAAGTCGAACAGGGTGGGACCAAGGATGTCTTCCACGTAGGAGGGGAATACGAAGCCGTCCAGGTCGTTCTCACCGTTCTTGCAGATCTTCTCAGCGGGTACGCCGGCATCGTAAACGGACTTCAGGAAGGCGTTGCCGTAGTCGAAGAAGTAAGTGCCCCTCTCATGGAACTTGCAGATCATCTCATAGTGATGCTTCAGAGACTTGTCAACCAGCTTGGCGAAGCCCTCGGGGTCCTTATCCAGCATCTCGGTGCGCTGCTCGAAGGTCAGGCCCTGGGGGCAGTAGCCGCCGTCATAAGCCATGTGGCAGGAGGTCTGGTCGCTCATCAGATCCACATGGACGCCCTTGTCGTACAGGAACTCCAGCAGATCCACCACGTTGCCGTGATAGGCAACCGCGCAGGCGGTCTTGTTGTTCAGGTGCTCCTGGGCGATGGACAGAGCCTCGTCCAGGCTGTCGGTGCGGTGGGTGACCCAGCCCTGGGTGTAGCGGGTGGTAATACGGGAATCGTCCACCTCGGCGATGATGGAGGCGGCGCCGGCAATCTCAGCAGCCTTGCCCTGAGCGCCGCTCATGCCGCCCAGTCCGGCGGAGGGGGACGCCCAGCTTCAGGCGGCCGGCGCCCAGCAGGGTGTTGAAGGTGCCGTGTACGATGCCCTGGGGACCGATGTACATCCAGCCGCCGGCGGTCATCTGGCCGTAGTTGGCAACACCCAGAGCGGCGGCGCGGTTGAAGTTCTTCTGGTCGTCGTACATGCCGATCATCAGACCGTTGGAGATGATGCAGCGGGGCGCCAGCTTATGAGAGTGGAACAGGCCCAGAGGGTGACCAGACATGACCACCAGGGTCTGCTCGTCGGTCATGACCTCCAGATACTTCTTGATCAGGCGGTACTGCATCCAGTTCTGGCAAACCTGGCCGGACTCACCGTAGGTCACCAGCTCGTAGGGGTACAGAGCCACATCAAAGTCCAGGTTGTTGTCGATCATGACCTGGAAGGCCTTGGCCTCGGTGCAGTTGCCCTTGTACTCCTCGATGGGCTTGCCGTACAGCTTGCCGGCGGGGCGGAAACGGTAGCCGTAAATCCGGCCATGCTCCTCCAGCTCCTGGGCAAACTCCTTGGCCATCTGCTCGTGGTGATCCGGATGGATGTAACGCAGGGCATTCTTGATGGCCAGAGCCTTGTCAGCTTCCGACAGATGGGATTCCCGGCGGGGTGCGCGGCGGATTCCCGCTTCAAAAGCTGGGTACTCAGGCAGCTCATAGTCCAACTTGATGGTCATAGCGTCGTTTATGGTACTACTCATTGTCATTCCCTCATTTCATAACATTTTGTGAAAAACGTGTAATGCGCACCGCAAAACCGTCCTCCTTGTGGTTGTATTTTACATGAGAGCTGCTATAATGAAAAGAATCGATATTATATATTAGTCATATAGAAAGGGTATGATGATTCCATGAACTTAAAACAGCTGGAATATTTTTCTGCCGTAGCTGAGGCCAAGAGTATCTCCCTGGCCGCACGAAATCTCCATGTGGCACAGCCCCCCATCAGCCGGCAGCTCGCCCTTTTGGAGGATGAGTTGGGGGTGTGTCTGTTTCTGCGCACCAATAAAGGGGTGGAGCTGACAGAGGCCGGACGCAGCCTGTACCGGCAAAGTCAAAATCTCTTTCAGGATATGCGTATGATCGTGGACAGTGTCAGGGACATCAACGCGGGAATGAGGGGCCTGCTGAAGATCGGGATGATCTATTCCAATATCTCCATCGCCTTGCAGTACCTGAAGGAGTTTCGGGCTCAGTATCCTCAGGTGGAACTCTATGTCCGCCTGGGGTCGCCTGGCGACCTGCTGGAGGATCTGAACAAGGGCGATCTGCATCTGCTGTTTCTGCGCAGCTCTTCGGAGCGGGGCTCCGGCCTGCACGAGCGGATCTTGGGGGAGGATCCGCTGGAGCTGGTGATGATCCGGGAGCTGGACCCGGCCCCAGATCAGGCTTCCGTTCCCCTGGAGGCTCTGAAGGGAGTCCCCATGTGCCTGCTGCGCAGTGATGACCTGTGGGGGTACAGCAACTATTTGATCAAGGAGTGCCAAAGGCAGGGGTTTACACCGAACACTACATTCCGGTGTTATGACACCCCCATGGCCATGCAGCTGGTTCAGGCTGGCTTTGGGGTCAGCTATCTTCCCCGTTCGATTGTGGAAACGCAGCCTCATTTGGGGCTCTATACGAAACCGATTCAGGGGATCTCGGTTCTGTCCTATCCGACTCTGGTGTGGAGCAGCAATCTGTACTATGCCAGCTGTGTCAAGCGGTTTCTGGCCATGTTTGAAGGGGAGGATGCCGAGAAATAGAGGTTAAAAAAACCGGATTGCAATACCGTATCAGTATTGCAAATAGACAAAAACGATATTTTTTGTTGGGGGAAAAGCTTGCTATAATGACAGTAGAATCGCAAATCTATCTAAAGATCCCAAGAAATAGACCTCACATTTTTGTGCAGTATGTTTGGAGGAATTGATATGGCAAAGCTCGTAGAATGTATCCCTAACTTCAGTTGCAGCAAGGAAAAGGACGAGGCTACCTACAACGCTCTGGTGGAGGCCGCCAACAGCGTTCCCGGCTGCACGCTCTTTGACGCCCAGACGGACGGCAACCATAACCGCTGCGTATTCACCCTGATCGGCGACATCAACGCCATTGAGGAAGTGGCGTTCCAGCTGACCAAGGTGGCCACTGAGCGCATCGACATGACCAAGCACAAGGGTGAGCACAAGCGCATGGGCGCTACGGACGTGATCCCCTTCGTTCCCCAGTCCAAGGACGTCACTGTTGAGGAGTGTGTGGAGCTGTCCAAGCGCGTGGCCCAGCGCATCTGGGACGAGCTGAAGGTCCCCTCCTTCCTGTACGAAGACTCCGCCACCCGCCCCGAGCACCGCAACCTGGCCACCTGCCGCAAGGGTGAGTTTGAGGGGATGCCGGAGAAGCTGCTTCAGGAGGAGTGGGCGCCTGATTACGGCGAGCGGAAGATCCACCCCACCGCCGGCATCACGGCCATCGGCGCCCGTATGCCCCTGGTCGCGTTCAACATCAACCTGGCTACTTCCGACGTTGAGGTTGCCAAGAAGATCGCCAAAGTCATCCGTGGTTCCTCCGGCGGCTTCCGCAGCTGCAAGGCTATGGGCTTTATGATGGAGGACCGGGGCATCGCCCAGGTTTCCATGAACATGGTCAACTATGAGGACACCCCCCTGTATGTGGTCTATGAGCAGGTCCGCGCTCTGGCTGAGCGATATGGTACTTATATTGTGGACAGCGAGATCGTCGGCCTGACCCCCGCAAAGGCTATGATCGACTGCGCCGAGTTCTATCTGAAGGCCCGCGACTTCAACTGCCACAACCAGATCATGGAGTATCACCTTCTGGATATGAAGTAAAAGAGGGAATACAAAGAAAGGGAGGAGTATTACCATGAAATTAGCGGATATGCAGGTAACTCAATTTTGTGATGTGCTGGCATCCGATGCTCCCGCCCCAGGCGGCGGTTCTACTGCCGCTCTGGAGGGCGCTCTGGGCGCCGCTCTGACTGCCATGGTGTGCGGCCTGACCACCGTTGGCAAGAGCAGAGAGAAGTATGCTGAATATCAAGAGTTTGTCCTTGCCAGCCAGAAGAAAGCGCTGGATTTGAAGGCCCGCTTTGTGGATGTGATGGACCGGGACACAGAGGCCTTCAACGTGGTCAGCGCCGCGTTTGGTATGCCGAAGGCCACGGACGAGGAGAAGACCGCCCGCTCTGCTGCCATTCAGAAGGGGCTGGAGGGATGTACGCGTACTCCCTTTGAGATGATGGAGCTGGCCGCCGAGACGCTGGAGCTGACCGCTGAGCTGCTGGGCAAAACCAACGACAGCGCGGCCAGCGACCTGGGCGTCTCCGCCCTGTCTATGCGGGCGGCCATTCAGGGCGCGTGGCTCAATGTGCTGATCAATATCGGCAGCCTGAAGAACAAGGAGCTGGCGGAGGATTACCGCAAGAAGGGCGAGGCGCTTCTGGCGAAGGCTCTGCCCCTGGCGGACCAGATTTATCAGAATGTTCTGAGCCAGATGTAATTTTGAAGCCATTTTGACAGAGTAGGCTTTGTGCGTTAAGTGTCACCGGATGGGAGGTTGCCGGTGAACGAAGGGAGTTCCCGCGTTGCAAAGCCGCATCCGCTGCCATGGGGAAGTGCGCTTCTTTCATGGCGACGAGCCATGAAAGGAGCGTATTTTTATGTCCAAGACTACGAAAAAATTGTGTTATATCGCACTTCTGGTTGCGGTTTATGTGCTTTTAAGCATGACATTTACAATTAAGACAGGAAACCTGGAGATCACCTTCAAGTCCTTGCCGGTGGTGGTGGCGGCTCTGCTGTTTGGCCCGGCGGGCGGCGGCATGACGGCCCTGCTGGGGGAATTTTTATGTCAGGTGATGATGTATGGTCTGATGCCCACTACAATTTTGTGGCTGCTGCCGCCAGTGGCCCGCGGTTTGGTGATCGGGGGCGCGGCCAGATTCTTTTGGAAGAGCGGCTACCTGCTGGAGTCGCGTCCTGTGACCTGCTACGTGGTCTGCCTTGTGGGCTCCTTTGCCACCAGTTGTGTGACGACCGTCTGCCTGTGGCTGGACAGCCTGATCTATGACTATTACTCCTTTGCCTTCGTGTTTGGCAGCGCGCTGATCCGCTTTGGGAAGGACATTGTGATCGTAGCCATCGTGACGACGATCGTGATTCCCCTGATGAAGCTGCTGCGCCGGGGCGGTCTGGTTCCGGTCTTAAATTAAGAAAGGAAGCGTTTTGATGGAATGGAGGCATTTCACCCGGGCGCAGTATATTACAACTGCCTGGTCGGGAGGAACGACCACTCAGCTGGCGATTGCGCCGGAGGGGGCGGTATATGCCGATCGAAAGTTCCTCTGGCGTCTCAGCTCCGCTCAGGTAGAACTGGAACACTCTGATTTTACACCGTTGCCGGATTATGACCGCCTCATCTCTGTCTTGAAGGGCGAATTGGAGCTTAAAATTGGACAGGGAGAGCGCGGCGCGCTGGAAGCCTGCACGGTCCGCGGGTTTGACGGAGGCGTTCCGGTGGAGTCATGGGGGCGCTGTGTGGATTTCAATTTGATGCTGCGGAAGGGCGCATGTCAGGGCTTTGTGCAGCCGATTGTGTTACCCGCCGGTGGCAGCTGCCAGTGGGTGGCTCCGGTGCCCGCGCCTCAGAAATATCCAAACCGCACGCTTGCGCTGTACTGCGCGGAGGGGGATCTGACTCTCTCAGATGCGGGAGTCCAGGCGGCTGCCGGGGAACTTCTGCTTTGTGAAAGGGCAGATGCGTCCTTCCTTCATTTGGAAAGCAAAGCGGGGACTGCAATTATGGCAGCAGTGATCTATACACGATAAGGGATATTTCATTAGGAAGGGATTGAAGAGACATGGCAGTCCGACTGTCTGGAATCCCGGTTGCCCGGGAGATGCGCGGGCGCATTCAGGCCGGGGTAGAGCAGCTGCATCAAATCGGTCAGATCCCCACTATGGGAATTGTCCGGGTAGGTGCACGTCCGGAGGACATCAGCTATGAAACAGGCGCCACAAAGCTGGCCCAGTCGCTGGGGATCGCGGTCTCCCGGACCCTGCTCCCGGGTGACGTGGGGGAGCGGCAGCTCTTGGAAGTGCTTCGGGAGGTAAATGAAAATCAGAGGATCCATGGCTGCCTGCTCTTCCGGCCGCTTCCGGCCCATCTGAACACGCGCGCGGTCCTGGGAGCGCTGTCTTCGGGGAAGGATATTGACGCGATGACCGGGGCCTCTATGGGAGGGCTGATACTTCCGGGAATGGAGACCTTTCCGCCCTGTACAGCAGCGGCCTGTTTGGAGCTGCTCCGCTTCTATCAGATCTCGCTTCCGGGGAAGCATGTGGCCATTGTGGGGACAGGCGCTGCGGTAGGGATGCCGACAGCGGTGCTTTTGATGAACCTGGGAGCGACGGTCTCTGCCTGCAATGTTCTGACAGAGCCGAGAAGACTGCTGGATTTATGTCAGGAGTCTGACATTATTATCTCGGCCGTTGGAAAGGCGGGGCTGATCGGACGGGAGCATGTACGCCCGGGCCAGATTGTAATTGATGTGGGAGTCAGCTTTGACGACCAGGGAAAGATGCATGGAGACGTAAACTTTGCACAGGTGGAGCCAGTGGTCAAAGCCATTACTCCGGTACCGGGTGGCGTGGGTGCGGTGACCTCGGCGGTCTTGTCCGCGCATACGGTGGAATCGGCTCTGCGGGCAAACGGCCTGACCGGATAGAGCCCTTACATGACACAGATTCAGGAAGGAGATACGGCCTATGACCGGACAGGAAGCGGTTGAACTAATCCGTCAGGAGGCTTGGACCGGAAGAAAGCCTGGTCTGAGCCGGACCAGAGAGCTGCTGAAGCGGGTGGGAAATCCCCACCAGAAACTAAAATATGTCCACATAACCGGAACCAACGGGAAAGGCTCTACCGCTGCAATGGTGGCCTCCGTGCTGGACCAGGCGGGGCTGACAGTAGGGCTGTATACATCTCCACATCTGTGGCGCTTTCATGAGCGGTTCCAGGTGAATGGTGTGCCGATTCCAGATGACACCTTGGGGCGGATCGCGGAGCGGGTCATTCAGGCGGGAAAGGGGATGGAGGATCCGGCCACAGAGTTTGAACTGATGACTGTGGTGGGGATGCTCTATTTTCTGGAGGCTGGCTGTGATATCGTTGTATTGGAGGTTGGCCTGGGAGGACGCATGGATTCCACCAATGTGATCCCGGCCCCGGAAGTGGCCGTGATCACCAATATCGGTCTGGAGCATACCCGGGAGCTGGGGGACACGCTGGCCCAAATTGCCACGGAGAAATCCGGTATTTTAAAGTCCGGCTGTGACGCAGTGCTCTACCATCAGAGCGGCGAGGTGGAGGAAGTCATATTGGCCGCCTGCCGCCATCAGGGAATTCCTTTGACGCTGACCAATCCGGAGGGATTGCGTGTGCTGGAATCCGGACGGGATGGGCAGACCTTTACCTATCGAGACCGGGGTGCATTCCACATTTCACTTCTGGGCCGCTATCAACTCTATAATGCTGCCACAGCCTTGGAAGTGGCGGCTGCACTGGTGCGGAGAGGCTGGAAGATTTCAGAGGAAGCTGTGCGACAAGGGCTGCGGGCGGCAGTTTGGCCGGCCCGCATGGAACTGGCTCGCCGGAATCCGGACGTGCTCCTGGACGGGGGACATAACCCCCAGTGTATGGGCGCTCTCCGGCGTTCCTTGGAGGAACTGTACCCAAACCGGAAGATCTTCTTCCTGACCGGCGTGCTCTCTGACAAGGACTATCCCTCCATGCTGGGGGAGCTCCTTCCGCTGTCCAAGCAGTTCGTCACCATTACGCCGGACAGTGATCGTGCCCTCTCAGCCGGAGAGCTGGCCCAGTATTTACGGCGGGCGGGGGCGGAGGCTCAGCCCTGCGGGAGCGTTTCGGAAGGAATTCAGACTGTGCTGGATTTGGCACAGCCAAATGATGTGGTCTGTGTGTGTGGGTCATTGTACATGATTGGTGAGGCACGCCATGCACTGGGCCTGTGCTGAACAGCATAGGCCGATCAAATGGAAAGGTGGGAGAATTCTGTGCTGACCCCATCGGAGTTTTTGGATTCGTATTGTGAGATCGGATATAAAAAGGCTCGGTCGCCGGCAGGGCGTATCCTGCTGCTGGCGATTCTGGCGGGAATTCTCATTGGAATGGGAGCCGTGGTGTCCAATACATCGAGCCACGCCCTGGAAAATTTGTCCGTGGCCCGGGTGGTGTGCGGATTTTTGTTCCCCTTTGGACTGGTCATGGTGCTGTTTACCGGGGCGGAGCTGTTTACCGGGAACTGCCTGATTACCATTCCTGTTCTGGAGAGAAGGGTGGCCTGGACCGGGATGCTGAGAAACCTGTGCTGGGTTTATATCGGCAATCTGATTGGCGCGGTGCTGCTGGCGGCTGTGATCGTGTACAGCGGACAATTGAACCTGTCTGACGGGGCTCTGGCTGTGTGCACCATTCGGACTGCGGCGGCGAAGTGTTCCCTTTCCTTTGGCAGAGCGGTGGTTCTGGGGATTCTGTGCAACGTATTGGTCTGCATTGGCGTAATGTGCGGCCTGTGTGCAAAAAGCGCAGCCGGCCGTACTCTGGGCGCATTTCTGCCGGTCTGCTTTTTTGTCATCTGCGGCTTTGAACACTGTGTTGCCAATATGTATTATATCCCGGCTGGACTGTTGGCCTTGGAGGTTCCGCACTACGCGGAACTGGCGCGGGAGGCCGGCGTCGCGGTAGAATCTCTGACCTGGAGCCGCTTCTTCCTCCAAAATTTACTGCCGGTCACAGTAGGGAACCTGATGGGCGGCTGTGGATTTGCCGCGCTGATCTGGAGCGTCTACCATCCGCGCGGGCCGCTGGAGCGGCGTCCCCTTGCCGGGGACAGAGAAGCCGCAGATATGTCCGTTCAATAGGATACGGATACCCGGGATTCAGAACCGGGGTGAATGGATGCGTCACGGAAGGCGCGGTGGTGAAAGAACAGCCTTCTGGCTTCAAACAGGAAGCGGGCCGGGCAGAGAGAGGGAACCTCTCAGCCCGGCCCGCTTTATTCGCCGTATATAAGCCCGCTTCCAGAGGGGTAGGAGAGCGTGGGAGCGTGCCGCATATTTCCCCATGACCAGCCTTGCGGGAGTTTTCGTTTTTCCATCTCCCACGGGATAAGGGTCAAGGGCTTTCTGCCGGGAGCCGGAGCAAGAACTGATTCCCGCCAGCGGGGCCTTCCTCCACGCTCACGCTGCCGCCGTGGACCTCTGCGATGGCCCGGACCAGGGCCAGCCCCAGGCCGGTTCCGCCAAGATCCCGGGAGCGGGCTGTATCCAGCCGGAAGAAGGGCTCAAAGATCCGCTCCCGCAGCTCCGGTGGGATTCTGGGTTCCTGATCGGACACGGTGATGGCCGCATTCGCACCGTCCGGCTCTGCATGGATCTGGACTTCCCCGCCTTCCGGCCCGTACTTTACCGCGTTTTCCACCAAATTGAACAGTGCCCGGCGGAGCAGTTCTCTGCTGCCTTGGATGGAACCGGGGGCAGCCTCTGTAGAAATGTGCATCCCCTTGCCGCTGAACAGTGAGGACACATCCTCCGTAACCTGATGGAGGAGTTCACTCAATTCGATCCGGTCGGTGCGGGGCACCTGCTCAAGGCTGGTCAGCTTCAGCAGGCTGTCCACCATGCCGGAGAGCCGGTCCACCTCGTCCTCCAAAATGCGGAGGAATTCCTCCGTGGTCTGTGGAGCAAAATCCTGTTTCTTACGGAATAGGCCAATCCGGGTCTTGAGAACGGCCATCGGGGTGCGGAACTCGTGAGCGGCGTTCTGTGAAAAGCTGCCGGGCCTGCTGGACCGCAGGAGCCGGGGGAGAAACGAGCGTAAGCGGCATTTCCGCGTCAAGTCCGGGGGCCGTCTGAGCGGGATAGAGGGGGACGGCGGCGATGCTGTCCGCCAGCTGGATGGCAGACAGATTGCTGGTTACGGCGAGGGCGGTGCAGCACAGGGTCAGTAGCAGGGCGCACCAGAGAGTGACACGCAGACGCAAAGAATGGGCCCATTTCATGGTTCTGAATCCTCCATTAAACGATAACCCTGTCCCACCTTTGTTTGGATGGGATCGCCGCTCAGGGCCTCCCGCAGCTTTTTCCGCAGGGAGGAGATGTGCATTCGGACTACATTGCTGAAGGGATTGGCGTTCGATTCCAACACATGCTCCATCAGCTCCTCCTGGCTGACCCAGCGGTTCTGATGGAGCATCAGGTGCTCCAAAATGGCGAATTCCCGGGGTGTCAGCTCCAGAGGCTCCCCTCCGGCGGAGATGGAGCGGGACCGGGTATCCAGTGTCAGGCCGGCTGTGGTGAGCGCTGTATCCCGGGAAACGAACTCCCGGCGCAGCAGGCTGCGGACCCGGGCCTCCAGCTCCTCCAAAGCAAAGGGCTTGGTGAGATAGTCATCCGCCCCCAGGTCCAGTCCTGTTATCCGGTCAGACAGCCCTGCCCGGGCGGACAGGATCAGCACCCGCAGCTGCGGCCACTCCGCCCGGGCCACTCGCAGCAGATCCAGCCCGTCCATGCCTGGCAGGTTCAGATCTAGAATCAGCAGATCGAAGGCTTCGTTCAGAAGCAGATCGTAGGCCTTCGCGCCGTCATAGCACTGCTCTACTGTGTATTTTTCCAGCTCCAGGTCCTCTGCGATACCATCGCACAACAGTTTTTCGCCTTTGCCGACCCTGCCAGCGAGGGCGTGCAAGAGTTCTATAACGCCCTGGCGCAGGCCCATGAGGGTGTGACCGCCAATGGAGCGGGTATCGTTCTGTGCACCAAATCCGAGGAAGGAAATGAGCTGTTTGCCGACGCACCCTTCCCGGTCATCCTCTACAATGATTCTCTGAAAGCGGCGGTTGGAAAGAACAGTGGAATGATCGAGGATGAGGAAATCCCCAACACGGCTTCCTGGTATGTGAACGGCTCTTTCTACTCCTCCTGGAGTCTGAAGGTAGATGCCGAGGATTTGGTCGAGGATGCGGCCGCCTTTGTGGAGATGAGCCAGGACAAGGAACTTTCCGGTGCCGACAGCGCTGACAGCGGGGCCGCCGGCATGGTCCCAATGGGTTGATATGAGAAAGACAACGGTATGTCTTCTGGCCGCGGCTGTTCTGATGATGGGCTTTGGCCTGTGGCGGGGAGAAGGGGCTGCAGTCCTGTCCAAGGGGATCAATTTGTGCATGGAGTGTGTGGGCATTGGCTAAGAACAGACACCGCTGGAAGATCCAGCTGGGGGCGACCCTTGCCGCCAACCCGTTCCTTCTGAACTTTTTTCAGGGGAAGATCTCCCGGGGGAGGCTGAAAGGGATCTGCGTGCCCGGATTAAACTGCTACTCCTGCCCAGCTGCGGCGGCCTCATGCCCCATTGGGGCGGTCCAGGCCGTCATCGGCTCCTCCAAATACCACTTTGCCTATTATGTGGTGGGATTTCTGTTGTTTATCTGGGTCCTGCTGGGACGTGTGGTGTGCGGCTTCCTGTGCCCCTTCGGCTGGTTCCAGGAGCTGCTCCACAAGATCCCCACAAAAAAGTTCAGCACAAAGCGGTTTCACATCCTCACCCATCTGAAATATGGGATTCTGCTCCTCTTTGTCATTATCTTGCCTATGACGGTGGTGAACGAGGTAGGGATGGGAGACCCCTTCTTCTACAAGTACCTATGTCCCGCCGGGATCCTGGAGGGCGGTATCCCCCTGTCCCTGGCTGATTCCAGCATCCGGGCCAGTTTGGGGTGGCTCTTCACCTGGAAGAGCTGCATCCTGCTGGGGATCGCAGTGCTGTCGGTGTTCTTCTACCGGCCATTTTGCAAATGGCTGTGTCCCCTGGGGGCCTTTTACGGCCTGTACAACAAGGTATCCGTTTACCGGCTGGAGGTGAACGAAAGCAAGTGTACCTCCTGCGGCGCATGCAGCCGGGTGTGTAAGATGGATGTGGAGGTCTTCCACATCCCCAACCACGCTGAGTGCATCCGCTGCGGAGACTGCGTAGCCACTTGTCCCCAGCAGGCGATTACAAAGACCTTTGCGCTGAAAAGACAAACAAAAAAGAAGGAGACTGTAACATGAAAAAACGGGTTTCTCTGCTGCTGGCTGCAGCCATGACGCTGACTGCGCTCACTGGCTGCTCCTCCGGAAATGATACCACTCTGGTATCCAAAACGCCGTTCCCGGAATTTTCTGAGGTGGACACTGAGGGCAACCAGGTGAGCAGCGACATTTTCGCGGACTACGACGCCACCATCGTCAACTTCTGGAACAACGGCTGCGGCACCTGTATCGAAGAGATGCCGGAACTGGAGGAGTTGTACCACCAGTTTCAGGAGCAGAATATCAATCTCATCGGTGTGGGCACCGACTCCGGAGAGGGGGAGGAACAGATGGAGACTGCCCGAAACATTCTAACAGAAAAAGGAGTCACCTATGTGAACATCTCCCCAGATCCAGAGGGCAAGTTCTATCAGGACTTCATCTCTGAGATTTTCAGCTATCCCACCACCTACATTGTGGATGGTGAGGGCAATGTCATTGGCGCGCCCATCATTGGGAATGTGAAGAAACAGATCGATACAGTGAACGAGCGTCTGGCGCTGATCCAATCTGAATGAAGATGATAAGCTTCCAATGCCAGCAGAGGACCTGCGGCTGTGCAAAAACGCCGGAGCGCGCCGTCTCAATGACGGCGCGCTCCGGCGTTTTTGTATCATGCAGGTGCGGCGGGAGAGTCACAGCAGATGCCGGAAAGGCAGGATGACCGCCCGCAGAAGGCCGTAGGAGATCTGTTTGCCCAGACTCTGCTCCCGGGGCTGGTAGGCAGGGCCGTCGGTGATAGTGCCGTCCGGGGCCATCCGCCGGCTATGCTCCTGAAGCTCCTGGATCTGTCCGCGGATCTGGGCGTTGAGCTGAGGGCTGCGGATGGCAAGCATCAGCTCAGTGTCCAGATACACGCTTCTCATGTCAAAGTTGCAGGAGCCGGCGATGGTCAGATCGTCCCCCACCACCAGGGCTTTGGTGTGCAGAGCCTGGTCTCCCAAATACTCGTACATGGACACTCCGGTGTCCCTCAGGGGCTTCTTCTGGTTTAAGTAGTCGGTGCAGCCGAAGGGATTGCTCCCGATCTCCACCGCGTTGATGAGGATGTCTGTTCGGGTGCCGCTGTCACAGACGGACCGGAGATCCCTGTACATATCCCGGCTGCAAATGATATAGGGGGTCTGGACCAGGACCTCCTCCGCCTTCGCCATGGCGTCCATCATCCGGGCCCAGAGGATGGGCTTTTTGTTCTCCGGCTCGATGGGGTTGGTCCAGAGCTCTACCCCCTGAGTCTCCAGGGTAGCGGCCTCCCACTCGGGCCGGGTGAGGGGATCGGCGAACGCCTGGGGATACCTGGCCCTTGTCTCCTCATAGCAGCGGGACAGGTCTTCGCCCTCTCCGGGCTGGTCCAGGACCTTGCAGCAGGGGAGAGACCAGATCCGGTGGAAATAGTCCCGGAGCTGGCGGTAGGACTGCCCCTGTCCGGGCTCTGTCTCATAGACCAGAATGTCGCGGTCCACGTTGTAGTGGTCAGTGTAGCGGCCCAAAAAACGGTTATCCGTGTTCCGGCCGCCCAGGAGATAGGCCAGGTCATCGGCGATCAGGTATTTGTCGTGCATCCGGTAATTGGTTTTCCAGGGGGCCAGCAGGTTGAGGGGGTTATACAGCCGGACCTCCACATTCTCATGGGCGGCCAGCTGGCAGAAGAGGTCGCTGCTGGAGAGCGGCCTGCCCCCTCCATTGAGGCCGTCCACCAGGACCTGTACCTCCACGCCCCGCTCCGCTGCGTTCCAGAGGGCGCCCATCACGTCCCGGCCGCCCTCCTCGTCCCAAAAGTCGAAGGTAGCCAGAATGATTTGTTCCTGGGCGGCCTCAATGAGCCGGAGCCGCCACAGCAGAGCGTCCTGGTTGTCGTCGATGCTCCGGACCCGCTCCGGGGCGGCGTCCGTCATCTCGGGCTCCGCCTCCCAGTCTCCGGGACCGGCGGTCTTGTGGACCAGGGGAGGAATGACCATGGACAGAACCAGGAACAGAAGCCACAGAAGAACTGCCAGCAGGAGATACCGCGCGATTCGTTTCATTTTTTGACTCACTTTCCCACCGGACCGGCGGAGCGGCCCGAAGATGTCCGGCCCGGCCAGGTGCATACTGCGGCCGGGATCTGTGGAAGATCCCGGCGGACCGCCGGCAGCGGAATGGGGGCTGGGGCGGAAGTTGTCAGGCTTCGATGGTGGACATCATAGCAGAGAATACGGCAGTTTGCAATTCAGAGGGGAAAAGTGAGAGTTTTAAGGAAAAAACAGGAACTTCAAAATCAACTCCTGCGGGCCTGGGCCAGAGTGGCGCAGAGCACCTCCGCGGCCCCGGCAGAGCGCAGGAGCCGGGCGCACTCGCTGAGGGTGGCACCGGAGGTGACCACATCGTCCACCAGAAGGACACGCAGCCCGGCGAGGTCCACGCTCTCTTTCAGGCGGTATACCCCGAGTACGTTGGCCCGGCGTTCCGATGCCTCGTGGAGGTGGGACTGGGGATCGTTGTTCCGGAACTTTTCCAAGGTCCCACGGACGGGGAGGTCCAGCTCCCGGGCGACAGCCCGCGCCAGGGCCTCCGCCTGGTCGAAGCCCCGCTTCCGCCTCCATTTGGGGCTGAGGGGGATCCAGGTCACCAGATCCAGAGGGGCGGCGCGGTTGTCCCGGACACACTGGGCGGTGAGCAGGCCATAGGCCCCGGCATAGCTGGGGGTGCCGGGGAATTTATAGCGGTGGATGGAGTCGGGCACCCTGTCTCGGTAGGCCAAAGGAGAGAGGCAGCCCGAGGTGAACTCCACCGGGCGCTCCGCCTCGCGGCCGGACAGCCAGGGGAGCATTTTCTGGCAGCCGGGACACGCCGGGGCGCGGGAATCCTCCAGAATATGCTGACAGAAGGGACATTTCATGGGGAACAGCAGGTCCAGAAGCCAGGTCCCCGCCCGGCCTGCCCATCCGGGAAGCTGGGACATTTTCATGGGAAGCACCCCCTTTCACCTTCCAACAGGGACCGAAGCGGTCATCCGGCGGCGGCCACCAGCTGGATCTCCACCGGGGCGTTCCCGGACACCCGCCTCGCCCAGCTGCTCATACAGCCAGTTGGAGGCGATGTCCCCCACCTTGGCGTGGGTGGTGTAGTCGGGAGAGGCGTTGAGATAGACAGTGAGGGACAGGATCTGCACGATCCGCTCCCCCTCCTTTAGAGTATTCCGGGCCGCGGTAAGGGCGTTGAAGGCCGCCTGGATGACCGCTTCCCGGTAGTCTTCCAGGGGGCGGTCCGGGGTGATCTTGCCAGACATCAGCAGTACGCCGTTTTTGCGGGGGGTCATGCCGGCGGTAAAAATCAGGCCGCCGTGACGGACAGCGGGCTTGTACTTGCCCTGGGGAATGGGATTCTGGCTCATACGCAATACCTCTCAATCATGGTCATGATCCGGACTGGGCGGCCGCCCAGTCCGGGAGAGCTGGCGCCGGTCGTCCGGCGCCAGCTGTCTGCCTTTACTATATCATAAAGAGGGGCAGGGTGTCCAACCTGTGGCGGGACGGTAGCGCATCTGAGCGGGCGGACACAGCGCACGGTCCCGGGCCCTTTTACAGCAGTTGATACAGCAGGCCGTCCGCCTGGGCGTACCACAGTAGCATCCCGTGCCCCCGGCGTGGGATGCGCAGCTGAAGGTCCCACTCGGGGTACTGCTTGACCACCTGGAGGCGGTCCCCGGTGGCAAAGGCCACAAAGGAGATATAGTTCTCTTTCCGCATGGGATGGCTGCTGGTGATGAACCAGTCGGTTTCCACCTCCTCCACCCGGAGCCTCTCCTCCGCGCCTGACTTGCGGGGCGTCAGCGGGGACAGCTTCCGGCCGCAGCAGGACACCTCTGCCGCGCCAGTGCAGAAGGTCAGCCCGCCGCATGCGGGGCAGGCATAATAATTCAGCTTTTTCATGTTTCCTCCTACCAGATCATTGGGGGTCAGATCCCCCTGGAGCATCCGGGCCAGATCGACCCCGAGCACCTGGGACAGCCGGGGCAATGTGGAGACCTCCGGGCTTCCCAAACCGCGCTCCCATTTGCTGACCGCTTTGTCGCTCACGCCCAGCCGGCCGGCCAGCTGGAGCTGGGTCAGACCCAGCTCACGGCGGAGCCTGCGGATCAGCGCGCCGGTTCGTATATTGTCCATCTTCCCTCACCTCCGAATACCAGCATATCAGAAGAAATGCCGGAATACAAGAAACGCTCCGTAGAGTTTCGGCGTTTCCTATGGTATCCGTTGCTTTTTAACCTGAATTGGTGTAAACTATAGAAACCAAAATTTGCATTCCTTGCCCGGTGCGCCGCCCCACGGGGAAAACAGGGCCGCCGGAGGGAACGGGATACGGAGCAGAACGGCCGTCCACACGGAGGCTGTATGGACAGATCAGAAAGGAGCGCGCACGATGGACGACAAGGTGAAGGAACTGCTGGATCGGATCCGGGACACTGCGGCGGGGGCCGCGGACGCCGCCAATCAGACCGCCCGGGCAGCCGGGAAAAGGGCGGGCCAGATGGTGGATGTGGCCAAGCTGAATGTGCAGCTGTTTGACCTGAACGGGGAGTTCAACGACATCCTGCGCCAGATGGGGCAGGTCATGTACGACGCCCACCGGGGCCAGCGGGAGGAAGGGGACAAGGTATCGGAGCTGCTGGAGCGGGCCGACGGCCTCAGCGCCAGGATCTCTGATCTGAAGGAGCGGATCTCCGCCCTGCGCCAGTCCCGGGCCTGCCCCGCCTGCGGCGCGGTATGCGGGAAAGAGGATCAATTCTGCCGCCGCTGCGGCGCCGGACTGTGAGAGGGAGCGGACGATGAACTTTACTATGGAGCAATATCAGGAGAGCGCCCAGGCGCTCCGGGCGCGACTGGGGGGCTTTGTCCCCAAGGTCGCTATGGTGTTGGGCTCCGGCCTGGGCTATCTGGGGGATGAGGTGGAGGACCCCATCGCGGTGGATTACCGGGACATCCCCCATTTCAAGGCGTCCACCGCCCCGGGCCACAAGGGACGCCTGGTGTTCGGCCTGCTGGAGGGCCAGCGGGTGGCTGTGATGCAGGGCCGGATGCACCACTATGAGGGCTACTCCTATGAGGAGGTCTCCTACGCCGTTCGGGTGCTGCGCCTGCTGGGCTGTGATACCCTGGTGGTCACCAACGCCGCCGGCTGTGTGAATCTGGAGTGGAAGGCCGGCGACCTGATGCTCATCACCGACCAGATCAAGATGTTCTCCGAGTCCCCCCTCCGGGGGGAGAACCTGCCGGAGTTCGGCGTCCGCTTCCCCGACGCCTCCCACCTGTACACCCCGCGCCTGCGGGAGCTGGCGAGGGAGACGGCGGCGGAGCTGGATATCCCTCTGCGGGAGGGCGTGTATTTCTATTGCTACGGTCCCCAGTATGAGACCCCGGCGGAGATCCGGGCCGCCCGGATCCTGGGGGGCGACGCGGTGGGGATGTCCACCGCGCCGGAGGTCATCATGGCCGGACACTGCGGGATGGAGGTGCTGGGCCTGACCCTGCTGTCCAATATGGCGGCGGGCATCCTGGACCAGCCCCTCAGCGAGCAGGAGGTGCTGGACGCCGCGGCGGCAGCCCGGGAGAAATTCTCCGGCCTGATCCGGGCCTGCCTGAAGAAAATGTGAGGTCTCTATGAAAATTTTGTTCCGAAATGTCACCGCTGTGACCATGGACCCGGCCCGGCCTGTGCTTCAAAACGCCTGCGTGGCGGTGGAGGGGACCCGGATCGCCTCTGTGGGCCAGGAGCATCCCCGTGGGGAGTTCGACCGGGTGATCGACGGACAGGGCAAGGCTCTGCTGCCCGGCCTGGTCAACTGCCACACCCATGTACCCATGGCCCTGCTCCGGGGCTATGGCGGGGGTCACGACCTTCAGCACTGGCTGAACGACTATATCTTCCCCGCCGAGGCCAGGCTGGACGACCGGTGCGTGGCTGCCGGGACCGCCCTGGGCCTGGCGGAGATGATCGCCTCGGGCACCACCTGCATCGCGGATATGTATATGCACACCGGCGCGGTGGCCCGGACGGTGCTGGAGTCCGGCGTCAGCGCCAACCTGTCCTGCGGCGGGGTATATTTCGGCGCGCCGGAGGATTTTTCTCCGGACGCCTGCGGGGACTGCCGGAACCAGATCGCCCTGACGGAGGAGTGGAACGGCGCGGGGGACGGCCAGATCAAGGTGGACGCCTCCATCCACGCGGAGTATACCTCCAACCCGTCCCTGTGGGAGTGGATGGCCGGCTATGCCGCGGAGCACGGACTGGGGATGCACGTCCATGTGTCTGAGACCCGGTCCGAGCACGAGTCCTGCCTCCAAAAATATGGCAAGACTCCGGTGGCCCTGTTGGACCGGTACGGCGTGTGGGTCAACGGCGGCACAGCCGCCCACTGTGTCTGGGTGAGCGACGCAGATATGGAGCTGATGGTCCAGCGGAATATTACCGCCGTCCACAACCCGGTGTCCAACCTGAAGCTGGCCTCCGGCGCGGCCCGGGTGCCCCGGCTGCTGGAGCGCGGGGTCAATGTGGCCCTGGGCACCGACGGAGTGGCCTCCAACAACAGCCACGACCTGTTTGAGGAGATCAAGCTGGCCGCCCTCCTCCACAAGGGGATCGGCCTGGACCCCGCCGCGGTGACCGCCCGGCAGGCCCTGGAAATGGCAACTATCAATGGGGCGCGGGCCCTGAGACGAAACACCGGGGTCATCGCCCCGGGCAAAACGGCGGACCTGATCCTGGTGGACCTGGCCGCCCCCAACCTGTTCCCCTGCCACGATGTGGAGGCGGATTTGGTCTACTCGGCCCGGGGCTCCAACGTGGTGATGAATATGGCCCGGGGACGGGTCATATATGAGAAGGGAGAGTTCTTCACCCTGGATCTGGAGAAGATCCGCGCGGAGGTGGAGGGCTATGCCCTGCCCCGGATTTTTGGTAGTGTGAGGGGCGGCGGAGCCTGACGGGCCCGCCCCGAACAAAAAGGAGGTTTCCCATGGCCCAACACAGCCATCCCCCGCGCCGCGTGGCGCAGAGCCCGAAGCAGAACACCTTCTTCGGCGGCGCCGCCGTGCTGGCGGCCGGGATCCTGGTGGTCAAGCTGATCGGTCTGTTCTACAAGATCCCGCTGCTCAACATCATCGGCGAGCAGGGGACCGCAGACTTCGGCAACGCCTATAACATCTACGCCGTGCTGCTCACCATCTCCACTGCCGGCCTGCCGGTGGCGGTATCCAAGCTGGTGAGCGAAGCCAACGCCCTGGGCCGTCAGAATCAGGTCCGGCGGACCTTCCGGCTGGCGATGGCCCTGTTTTTGACCCTGGGCGTGCTGTCCTTCCTGGTGATGTTCTTCTGCGCCGACCAGCTGGCCGGACTGATGCACGACAGCATGGCGGCTCCTGGCATCAAGGCTCTGGCGCCGGCGGTGATCTGTGTGGGCTGCCTGTCCGCCTTCCGGGGTTATGCCCAGGGACACGGCCGCATGACTCCCACCGCAGTCTCCCAGATCATCGAGGCCCTGTGCAAGCTGACGGTGGGCCTGGGTCTGGCCTACTGGCTGGTGAAGCACGGCGCGGACGCCAGCCACGCCGCCGCCGGCGCCATCACCGGCGTGACGGTGGGCACCATCGTGGCCCTGGCCTATATGCTGATGAACTTCCTCATCACCCGGGGGCGGGAGGGGAACCTGTCCGACGACCAGCCGGACGACGCCCCCGCCATCCTGAAGAACCTGCTGATGATCGCCGTGCCCATCACCATCAGCTCCTCTATGGTGGGCATCGTGACCGTGATTGACAGCTCCCTGGTCCAGGGACAGCTCCAGCGGGCCTTATTGGAAAATCCGGACACCTGGGCCCTGTACCAGGGGATCGTAGACTTCACCGATCTGGAGCAGGCCCTGAAGGCGTGGAAAGCCGCCCTTCCCCAGGGTGGGGAAGTCACCATGGCACTGCTGGAGCAGAGCATGGCCGGACAGGGAGGGCAGGCGGAGGCCGCTCTGGCCCTGCACACCACCCTGGAGGGCATCAGCCGCACCCTCTATGGCAACTACAACGGCGCGCTGAACATCTATAACCTGCCTACTTCCCTGATGGCGGCCGTAACTGCGGCGGTGATCCCCGCCGTATCGGGCGCGCTGGCCCGCCGGGACCGCCGGGGTGCGGGACGAATCACCGGCTCCGCCCTGCGGATCACGGCCCTGGTGGCCTGTCCCATGGCGGTGGGCCTGTATGTGCTGGGGAAACCCATCATGGCCCTGATCTTCCCCAGCCTGAATGCAGATCTGGCCGGCCCCCTTCTGTCCACCCTGGGTCTGGCCACCCTGTTCGTGTGCATGATGCTGGTGTGCAACTCCATCCTTCAGGCCCACGGCTTTGTCAACCTCCCGGTGGCCATCATGCTGATGGGCGGGGTGGTGAAGATCTTTACCAACTATCATGTGGTGGTCGTGCCCAGCATGGGGATCTATGGGGCCCCCATGGGCAATATCCTGTGTTTTGCCCTGTGTATGGTGCTGGACCTTGTGGTCATCGCCCGGGTGATCCCCCGGCGGCCCTCCTATTTCCAGGTGTTCGCCAAGCCGGCGGCAGCCTCCGCCCTGATGGGGCTGGGCGCCTGGGCGGTGTACGGCCTGATGGCCAAGGGGCTGATAGCCGTCGGGAAGCTGTGTGAGGTGGATCGGGCTACCCAGGAGATCGTGGGCCTGAGCCGAACGGGCAACGGTCTGGCGGTGATCTGCGCGATCCTGGTGGCGGTGGCGGTGTACGGAATTTTGGTCATTGCCCTGCGGGCCATCACCCGGGAGGACCTCTCTCTCATGCCCAAAGGGGAAAAAATAGCCCGGATTCTGCATCTTTCCTAGAAAAGACGTAAAAAATACCTTGCGAAGGAAGCGAGATTGTGGTAAATTTTCAGTATATGGACTCCTATGGAGTGGAGGACCTGCTGCATATCATGGAACTGCTCCGTGCGCCAGAAGGGTGCCCCTGGGACCAGGAGCAGACCCACCAGAGCATCCGCCGGAATATGCTGGAGGAGGCCTATGAGGCGGTGGAGGCCATCGATGAGGAAGATCCGGAGCACCTGAAGGAGGAACTGGGCGACGTCCTGCTCCAGGTGGTGTTCCACGCCTGCATGGCGGCGGAGGAGGGGCTGTTCACCTTTGATGACGTGGTGGACGGCGTGGCAAAGAAAATGGTGTTCCGCCACCCCCATGTCTTTGGTACGGTCCGGGCGGAGGACTCAGTCCAGGCTCTGGACACCTGGGACGCTCAGAAGCGGGAGGAGAAGGCCCAGCGTACCGCCACGGACACCCTGGAGGCGGTGGCCCGCTCCCTGCCCGCCCTGATCCGGGCGGAGAAGGTCCAGATCAAGGCCGCCAAGGCCGGCTTTGACTGGCCGGACCGGGAGCCCGCCCTGGACAAGCTGGCGGAGGAGGTGGACGAGTTTCGCCGCGCCGCCTGCGGGGACGGAGACCCGGAGGAGGAACTGGGCGACCTGCTCTTTGCCGCGGTGAAGGCGGGGCGGTTCCTGGGACTGGACAGCGAGCAGGCCCTCACCAGGGCCTGTGACAAATTCATCCGCCGGTTCCGGACGGTGGAGGAGCTGGCCCCCCGCGCTCTGAAGGAGTGCTCCCTGGAGGAGCTGGAGGCCCTTTGGGCCCAGGCTAAGTCACATCCGGAGGCTCAGGCTTAAAAGCTGGTGTTCGTCCCGGCTTTAAGTGATATTTCAAAAGACAGGCTGCGTGTGTGCGGCCGTCGATGTTCTTAGGAGGAAGACGACATGAATAAAACTGAACTGATTGCCGCTGTGGCGGAAAAGGCCGATCTGTCCAAGAAGGACGCCGAGGCCGCCATCACCGCCGCCGTGGAGGCCATTACCGGTGCGCTGATCGAGGGGGAGAAGGTCCAGCTGGTGGGCTTTGGCTCCTTTGAGGTCAAGACCCGCGCCGCCCGTGTGGGCCGCAACCCCAAGACTGGGGAGGAGATCCCCATTTCCGAGGCCCGTCTGCCCGTATTCAAGGCCGGTAAGGCCCTGAAGGACGCGGTGGCGAAGTAAGGACCGGTCCGAAGAATGATCCCGGGGCGCCGCCACACCGAAGGGCGGCGCCCCTATTTTTATCAGCAACAGAGAGGAACAGAAGTCATGCGATTGGATAAGTGGTTAAAGGTCTCCCGCCTGATCAAGCGGCGCACCGTGGCCAACGAGGCCTGTGACAACGGCCGGGTGACGGCCAATGGCCGCAGCGTGAAGGCCAGCTATGAGGTGAAGCCCGGGGACGTGCTGGAGCTGAAGTTCGGCGAGCGTACCGTAAAGGTAGAGGTGCTGGCGGTGGCGGACAGCGTGGGCAAGGCGGACGCCTCCGCCCTGTACCGGGAGCTGCTGTAAGGCGGGGCGGGCCATGAAGAGAGCGAAGGGCCTCCGCCTGGCCGCCCTGGCCCTGGGCGGCGCAGTACTGCTTTCCGGCTGTGTGACCCGGACAGAACCCTCTGTGTCCACACAGATCTTTGTGATGGACACCATCATGTCCCTGGAGCTGTGGGAGGGGGGCAGTCAGGAGCAGCTGAATCAGGCGGTGGAGCAGCTGTACCAATGGGAGGACCTGTGGTCGGCCACCGATGAGGACAGCGAGATCTGGGCGGCAGACCACAGCGGCGGGGAGTGGGTCACCCTCTCCGGGGATACGGTGGATCTTCTCTCCCAGGCGCTGGACCTGTGCCGCCTGACCGGCGGGGCGCTGGACCTCACCGCCTACTCCGCCGTCAAGGCATGGGGCTTTACCACGGGGGAATACCGGGTGCCCGGAGAGGAGGAACTGGCTGCCCTGGCGGATGGGATCGACCATACCCAGGTGGAGCTGGATCGGGATGCCTGCCGGGTTCGCCTGCCCGCCGGGATGGAGCTGGACCTGGGGGCGGTGGCCAAGGGCTATGCCGGGGCGCGTCTGGCGGAGCAGCTGCGGGAGCAGGGGGTGACCTCCGCTCTGCTGAACCTGGGGGGCAATGTCCAGACCGTGGGCGGAAAGCCGGACGGCTCCCCCTGGTCGGTGGGGGTCCAGGACCCGGCCTCGGAGCAGGTGGATAACCTGCTGGCCATCCAGGTAGTGGATCAGGCTGTGGTCACCTCCGGCAGCTATCAGCGGTATTTTCAGCAGGACGGACAGACCTACTGGCACATCCTGGATCCGGAGACCGCCGCTCCGGCCCGCACCGGTCTGGCGTCGGTCACAGTGGTGGGGCCGGACGGTACGGTGTGCGACGGCTTGGCTACCGCCCTGTTCGTGCTGGGCGAGGAGGCCGGGATCGAACTCTGGCGCGCCCATCCGGAGCTGGGCGTCCAGGTGATCTGGGTCCGGGAGGACGGCTCCGTGGCCCTGACGGAGGGACTGGAAGAGAATTACCAGGTCAACCCACAGCACCGGGGCCTGGATATGACGGTGGTGGAGGCATGAACAAACGAACAGCGCTGTTGGCCGCCCTGCTGGCGGGTGCGGTCCTGCTGTGTGCCGGCGTGATCTGGCGGCAGCACAGCGGCCCCGGCGGGGGCGTGCTGGCCCGGGTCTATCAGCGGGGCGAGCTGATGGAAGAGATCCGCCTGGACCGGGTGCAGGAGCCATACTCCTTCCCACTGACCGGGGAGGGGGGGGCGGAAAACGTGGTGGAGGTGGAGCCGGGCCGGATCCGGATCGTCTCCGCCACCTGCCCCGATCAGGTGTGCGTCCGCCAGGGGTGGATCTCAGACTCCACCGTCCCGGTGGTCTGCCTGCCCAACCAGGTGATCGTGGAGATCGTGGGAGGTGAGGGCTTTGCGGACACAGCGGCCGGCTGACGGCGCCCGCCGGATCACCCAGATGGCCCTGCTCACCGCCATCGCCCTGACCATTTTCATGGCGGAGGCGCAGATCCCGGTCCCCATCCCCATCCCGGGGATCAAGCTGGGGCTGGCCAACATCGTCACGGTGTACGCCGTTTTTGCCCTGGGGCCGGGGGACGCCCTGCTGATCCTGGTGGCCCGTGTGTTTCTGGGGGCGGTGTTCTCCGGACAGATGATGACTCTGTTTTACAGCCTGGGGGGCGGGCTGCTGTGCTGGCTGGTCCTCCTGCTGCTGTCCCGGCTGCTGACCTGGAAGCAGATCTGGCTGTGCAGCCCCATCTCTGCGGTATTCCACAACCTGGGGCAGCTGCTGGTGGCCGCCGCCCTGCTGGGCAGCTGGACGGTGCTGGCCTATCTGCCCTATCTGGTGGTGGCCGGAGCGGCCAGCGGCCTGTTCACCGGCCTGTGTGCCCAGCTGCTGGCGGGGCGGCTGAAGGGGCTGGGCCGCAGGTAGCACACCAGTCTGACCTGCCGGGAATGAAAAAGGAACGGACCTCTCTGCGGCGCAGAGAGGTCCGTTTTCCTTCTTATTCCAGATTGTCGTCGTCCAGATGGTGGAAGTCCTTGTTATGGCCGGACACATGGGTGAGGGGATAGACCTTGATGAAGCAGTCATAGCCTCCGTCCCGGATGAACTCCCGGAGACGGACGTACTCCCGGGAGGTGCAGACGCAGTCCAACTGGGTCTTGGGCTGTCCGGAGTAGCTACCTGTCACCTGATCGATGGTGGCGCTCTTGTGGATATCCTGAATGATGAAGCGCTCGATCTTCTGGGGCTGGTCGCAGATGATCTCCACCTCATAGAGCTTGGGCCCCAGGTTAAAGATCACATGGTTCATGCAGCTGACATAGAGCAGCTGCCCCACAAAGGCGTAGGCCACCGCATCCAAGGAGAAAGCCGACAGCATGAGGAGCATGATGCCCCCGTCCAGAGCCAGCAGGAGGTATTTCAGCGGCACGGTCCGAAACAGGCGCTGTTTCAGCAGCTTGGCCAGGGTGTCTGTCCCGCCATAGGAATAGCCCAGACGGTAGGTGAGGCCGGAGCCCAGACCATAGATCGCACCGAAGAGCATGACCGCGATGAGCTTTTCCTGCAGGATGATCTCCACCTGGATGTGATTCAGCCCCCAGAGCACCACCGGGTAGAGCAGGGAGAGTACCAGAATGTTGGAGACCTCCCGCCAGCCCAGGGCCAGGGCGGTACACAGCAGGATCGCCAGGGCCAGACCATAGTAGATCAGCGCATAGTTGACGCCGGTGAATTGGGCGGCGGCCATGGACAGTCCGGTGATCCCGGTGACCACAAAACCATTGGGAAGGGCCACCCAGTTGACTGCGATGCTGCACAATACACAGCTGAGGACCATATTGGTCAACGCCTTGCCCGGATGCTTTCTCATACGTACACCTCACGGGCGGCGGGGGCAGCCTGCCCTCCGATCCAGCCCAGCGCTTTTGACGGCTCTGTCTTATACTGGAGAGCGTACCTTATTTTTCTGAAAAAAGCAATACAGGAGCGGGAAAATTGTGTACTTTACCGAATCACTGGGGGAGGGTCAGATCACCCTCACGGATCCAGCCGATCTTCCGCAGGATCTGGCAGAATGCCCAGGACAGGACGGCGGGCAGAACAAAGCAGATCAGGATCATGCCCAGCCAGTCGAAACTGGTGGGGACGATGGCGGCCGCCCCTCTGGCAAGGGCCTCCTCACTGGGGGCGAGCCATCCGGTCCACACGCCGATTTGTCCGCACAGGCCGCAGGTGCCCATACCGGAGTTGATGGGGGCGCCGTTCATCTCCAGTCCGAACACGCAGGTGGCGATGGGGCCGGTGATGGCGGAGGCCAGCGTGGGAGGGATCCAGATCCGGGGATTTTTCACAATGTTGGGCATCTGAAGCATGGAGGTGCCCAGGCCCTGGGAGACCAGACCGCCCCAGCGGTTCTCCTTGAAGGACATGACGGCGAAGCCCACCATCTGGGCACAGCAGCCGGCCACAGCAGCGCCGCCCGCCAGTCCGGTCAGGCCCAGCACAGAACAGATGGCGGCAGAGGAGATGGGGAGGGTAAGGGCGATGCCCACCAGGACGGATACGGCGATCCCCATCCAGAAGGGCTGGAGCTTGGTGGCGTTGTCAATGACCAGGCCAAAGGCGCTGGCGACGGTGCCGATGGGGGGAGCGATGAGCTTGGCCAGGGCCACACCGATCAAAATGGTGACGCCAGGGGTGACCAGAATATCCACCTTGGTCTCCTTGCTCACCATTTTGCCGCACTCCGCGGCGATGATGGCGATGATCAGAACGGCCAGCGGGCCGCCCGCTCCGCCCTCAGCGTTGGCTGCCCAGCCCACGGCGGCGAGAGAGAAGAGGACCATGGGATCAGCCTTTAGTGCATAGCCGATGGCCACTGACATGGCCGGACCGGAGACAGACATGGCATAGGCGCCGATGTCGATGAGATACTGGATGGACAGCTGCTGCCCCAGAGTCTTGATGATGGTGCCGATGAGCAGAGAGCAGAACAGGCCCTGGGCCATAGCACCAAGGGCGTCAATCCCATAGCGCTTGGCTGAGATCTCGATATTTTTCCGTTTCAGGAATGCCTTGAATCCTTCCATTGGATACACCTGCTTCGTAAAAATGGTATACAGGTGTCAAGACACCTGTATACCGCATCATACACGAATCGGGCCTGATTGTCAACCCGCTTTTTCCGAATCTCTCACCTCTTTGAAAAAGCTCCCCTCCGCCGGTCAGGCAGAGGGGAGCGCTTCTGGTATAGAGCAAGATGCGAGTTCGTATGGATCATGCCTCCAGCAGAACACCTAACTGTTCCAGGGCGGTCTGGACCCGCTGGAAGGCGGTCTCGTCTGGGCAGGAGATGGTGTGCAGGTGGATGCCCTCTGTGAGGTTGGACAGGGGGAGGGCGTCGGACTGGCGGCAGCGGTCCACAAACTGGATCACGTCATACCGGCTGGACAGCTGGAGTGGTCCGGTGAGCTGGCCGTAGATCGGGTGTTCTACAATGACGTCGATCACCGTACAGCCCTGGTCCACGATGGCGTTGAGCTCGTCCTCCATCTGGTCCGCCCGGTGACGGCAGGCGAGGGTGCGGACCAGTCCGCTGTGCTCCTCTGGGAGCATATAGCCCCGTGGAGTGGCGGCGATGGACAGACCTCCCGCCCGCAGCAAGGCTACGTCTCCCACAATGATCTGACGGCTGACAGAGAACTCCCGGGCCAGGGCGGCGGCGCTCACCGGGTGGTCGGTCCGCTCCAGGACAGATAAGATTGCGGCGCGGCGTGCGGCAGCGTCCATAGGTGATCCCTCCTTGCCCCTGGGCGGGCCTGGCACTGGGCGCAGTCCTCCCGGGACGTTTTTGTTCAGTGTATCATAAACCGGACCCGGGGGCAAGCGGGAGTTGCGGAACGGCGCGCCTTGAGAGATCGTTCAAAGATCCAGGCTATGCTGTGGAAGCCGCTGGCCTGATGTTTTCGGGAGCCATGCCGTGGATGGGACGAACATATAGGTTCCCGCAGGAATGGGTCACGCCTGTTCAGTCTCCTGACCCAGCAGCTGCCGGTAGATGGCGGCCATGTGGCCGCTGAAGCAGACGAAGGTGATCTCCGGTCCATCTGGGTGTTCCATGAGAAAGCGGCGGCACTCGGCCACAGCGATGGCGGCGGCCTCCTGGGGCGGATAGTGGTAGACCCCTGTGCTGATGGCAGGGAAGGCAACCGTGCGGCAGTTCAGTTCCAGGGCCCGGGTCAGGGAGGTGCGGTAGCAGGAGGCAAGCAGGTCCGGCTCCCCCCTTCCACCCCCGTGCCACACGGGGCCCACCGTATGGATGACGTATTTGGCTGGAAGGCGGTAGCCCTTCGTCGCCTTGGCCTGGCCGGTGGGACAGCCGTGGAGGGTGCGGCACTCGGCCAGCAGTTCCGGGCCGGCCGCCCGGTGGATGGCCCCGTCCACCCCGCCGCCCCCCAGCAGGGATGTGTTGGCGGCGTTGACGATGGCGTCAACCTCCAACGCGGTGATGTCTCCGGTGACAAGGTGCAGCTTCATGGGAAACAGACCTCCAATCTCAAAAATGGACGGCGCAGAGGCCACCGCTGTGTATTCTAATTATACAGGGCGTTGGGCGGGAAGGAAACGGTGCCTTCTTTCATGATAAAAAATCATTCTTGGATCGACTTTTTCTCCTCGCCGCACAGAGATTTATCTCTTTCTCATATCATTGATACCGTCCATGAGTACATCTTGCAAAAGAGTGATATAATCTGCATATTGGTCTCTGTTTTCTGTATTATTTATAAACAAAAGTAATAATTCGTTTCATTTCTTTTAAGATTGCCATTCCAACCATCCCTGCAAACATCCAATTCCCAATATAACGATGAAAATAATAGCAATAACTCCAAGCACTTTAAGTGCTAAAGTATCTCCGTATGTAATTGGTAAAGTGACTTTTCCAATTTGAACTTTCTTTCTTAATTTTTCTTGCTCCTTTAAGCTTTTGCGAAAGTTTTTATTAGCCCATTCTTAAAATCCTTTAGACTTTTAGCGTAAAAAAACAAGAACTATCCCTAAAACAATATGGATGGCAGCCAAAATTGGCATCCACCCCCCAATTACTTAACGGATTTTTACAGATGATTGGAATGAACGAAAGTAATATCCATCCTATACCACATCCTGACAAAATAATTCCACCAATACTATATGCACCAACTCCGTCTTTTTGTGCTCTAACAATATCGGCTGCAGCTTTACTTACATTGCCAGATATTTCTTGACAAAACCAATCTGACAATCTATTCATTAATTTATCCCCTCTTTCTGACAATATTATCCTCTAAAAATTCTGATTTTCCAGTTCTGCAATCTGGGATTTATTTTGGTTCAACATTCTGTTTTGATGAGACTTTACTTCTTTTTTTATCCAATACTTGCTTTCAAACACCATCTATCACAGTGGTGATCCCTTCTACTCTCCAAAATTGACAATTTCCAATATCTATTCTTGCAAGATTTTTGTCGTGATCCGTTTGTCTGGCGCCATATACTATATATTTTTTCCCTCTATAAGCTGTGCCCATTTGGTCCGTATCATAAATCATAAAATGTGTATTCTTCTTCCATTTATTAGATACGACTGTACCTATTTTTAATTGAAGAAATTCATTTTCAGTCATACTATATTACCGCCATCGTCCTAGACTTGCTGTTTTTGATTTTACCACAGATCCGAGGATGTGAAAATAGAGAGTTTCTCGGGCTGATTTCCCGCCTTATGGACATACGGCACAGAATGCATCCATTCATAACAAGCGGCGTGTAGTGGCCTTGATGGTTACCACCATAGCCGCTACAAGCGACAGCTTGAACATCACATGGAAAATCTGACAGGTGGCATACCTCCCATCAGATGCCTACCCTGTGCAGGTCCTTGTAAACTGTACGTTTCGGATATGAAAGAAAAGTCCATTCAATACCATAATGATAAGTGGATTTGAATGAAGGGTCACTGTTTCAGAAACGAAAAAAGGACCCGGAGAGTCCGGGTCCCGAAGCGCCGGACGTCCACCCGTCCGGCGCGGTAAGGGCTGAAGCTGATTCAGGCGTGCAGGCGTGGGCGGCCAGCCGGTCCAGCCGGTCCGCCGGGATGAGGGTACGGAAGAAAGAGATGCGGGGCAGGGCGCTGAGCAGCAGGCTGCCCAGAAGATAGCAGGCCAGCAGCTCGCCCAAGCCCACTGTAAAGGCATTGAAGGCATAGGCGGCCCAGAAACCAGGGCCGAAGCCCGTCTCAAACCAGGCGATCTCCGCCCCCACGATGGCGGCGTTGCACAGCACAGGGGGCAGGGGAGCCAGCCAGCGGCTGGGCATCCGCTGGGTCAACAGGCAGGCCAGAAGGGTGGCGGCGGAGCCGCACACGATGTCCAGCGGATAGGGGGAAAACAGGTTGGCCACGATGCACCCCACGAACAGGCCCGGGGTAGCTGCCGGGAAGAGAAAGGGCAGAACGGTGAGGGCCTCGGACATGCGGATCTGGATGCCGGTGAAGGCGGGAATGGGCAGGACCAGGGTCAGGGTGGCGTACACCGCCGCCAGGAGGGCTGCCAGGGTCAGGTCTTGGACAGAGAATTTGCGCATAAAAAAACCTCCATTTTCTTGTTTAGAGAACGCCGGAGCAGATGCTCCGCCGAACGAACGGGAGAAAGACCGGAGGGCCGCTCCCGCTTGGACGAGGTGTGGAGACTCGTCAGCGGCTATCCTAACACAAGCTGAGGCATTTGTCCAGCATAAAGAGAAAAAAGGAGAGGCCCGCTCGTCCTGAGCGGGCCTCTCCGATAAAAAAGGCGGTTTGGGGGAATATCAGATCAGGGTCTTGGGATCAATGTACTCCAGGTTCAGCGCCTCGGCGACACCGGGGAAGGTGCAGTGGCCGTCGTAGCAGTTCAGGCCGGCCAGCAGACCGGCATCGGCGGCGCAGGCCTTCTCCACACCGTCAGCGGCCAGACGCAGGCCATAGGACAGAGTGGTGTTGACCAGAGCCTGAGTGGCGGTGCGGGCCACTGCGCCGGGCATATTGGCGACGCAGTAGTGTACGATGCCGTCCACCATAAAGACGGGATCGGCGTGGGTGGTGGCGTGGGTGGTCTCAATGCAGCCGCCCTGGTCCACGGCTACGTCCACCAGAACGGCGCCAGGCTTCATCAGGCTCAGATCCTCACGGCGGACCAGCTTGGGTGCGGCGCGGCCGGGGAGGAGAACGGCGCCGATGACCAGGTCAGCGGTCTTGAGGCAGTTGCGGATGTTCTCGCGGGTGCTGTACAGGGTGGTGATCTGGCGGGGGAAGATGTCATCCAGATAGGCCAGACGGGCGGGGTTGACGTCCAGGATGGTCACGTTGGCCCCCATGCCCACAGCGATCTTGCAGGCGTTGGTGCCCACGTTGCCGCCGCCCAGGATGACCACGTTGGCGCGGGCCACGCCGGGGACGCCGGCCAGCAGCACGCCGCGGCCGCCGAAGGTCTTTTCCAGGTACTTGGCGCCCTCCTGCACGGACATACGGCCGGCGATCTCGCTCATGGGGGTCAGGCAGGGCAGACCGCCGCTGCGGCCCACGATGGTCTCATAGGCGATGGCCTTCACGCCGGACTCCATCAAAGCCTTGGTCAGGGGGGCGTCAGCGGCCAGGTGCAGATAGGTGTAGAGGATCAGGTCCTTACGGAAGAAGCGGTACTCGCACTCGATGGGCTCCTTGACCTTCACGATCATGCCGGACTTGTTCCAGACGGCCTCTGCGGTATCCTCCAGAGTGGCGCCGGCCTGCACATACTCCTCGTCGGGGAAGCCGGAACCCAGTCCCGCGCCCTTCTCCACCAGTACGGGGTGCCCAGCCTGAACAAAAGCGCTGACTGCGTCGGGGGTCAGTCCCACACGAAACTCATTGTTTTTGATTTCCTTTACTACGCCGATCGTCATGTCCATTCTCCTTTTCGTATTTGATATGTGCCTGACCTGGGTCCTGCGGCCTCCGGAGCGCCCGGTCTGACGGGCCCCGGAGGGGGGAAGGCTCCGAACAACAAAAAAACCAGCAAAGACGGAGAATAGCCCGCAACACGGGATGTTGATTCGTCTTTGCTGGATTTTATCTGTGATGGCAGGGCGGAGGCCCTATCTGACAGCTAAAGCAGCACATATCGTTATCTGCATTATAACGACTTCCGCCAAAATGTCAAGCACTTTTTTAAATTAATTATTCAGTCTGCACAAGCGGAACACGAGAAACCCAGAAAAAGGGAAAATGGCCGTCAATCCCGGCCGGGGACCCAGCCGGTCCGAAGCTCCGGCACAAGGGTATGAAGCTGCTCCAGGGCCCAGTCGCCGCAGGTGCGGTCCGTCAGGGCGGCCTTATAGCTTCCGCCGTTCCGGAGAACGGCCATCAGAAAATACTGCCCCACGGGGACCCGGCGGCAGCCCATGCCCACCGGAATGTACTCCAGACGCAGATAGACATGGGCGAGGGACTCCAGGGGAAGAAAGTCGATATGGGTGAGCCGGGGAAGGTATAGTCCCAGACGGCCCAGGCGCACCTCACCCAGGTCCCGGGCCTGTTCATAGTCCCGGGCCAGCGCCTCCACGTCCGGGGCCGGGCAGGCGGATCCGTCTTTGAACTTCATAGCGCGTACCTCCTGTCAGGGCTGGAGCTGGAAGAGATTTCCGTTGTAGTCGGTGGACAGCAGAGCCTCATAGTCCCGGATCCCCACCACGATGTCCGGCTGGTGGAGGCGGATGTAGTCGGCCAGGGGCATTTCACGATAATGGCGCAGGTCAATGGAGCGCATCTCATCAAAACTGTAATAAGCCAGGCACTCCACCGGGTTTGTGAAGCTGTCCCCGTAGATGAGGATGGAGGGCAGGTCGGGGCGGTTGGTCTCGATTACGGTCTCGCCCACATCGCCCCCCATGTAGAGGGAGTAAAGCACCCCCTCTGTGCCGGTGGCGGGGAGGGCATATACTGTCGGGGCGGTCTCCGTGCCGTTGTCCGTCCGGGTGAAGGGGACGGGGACCCTGGGCAGGCCGATGGTCAGGTGTTCCCCGCAGTCCTCCAGGCCAAAAAGCTTCCGCCCCCGGGAGCCCAGATAGGGGTTGGGCAGGGTCTCCACCGCGAGGGAGTTTCCGTCCAAAATGGTCAGCTCTGTACCCAGCTCCGCGCTGAGGCACTCCAGGATGGCCCGGTAGGTGAGATAGGCTCCGCCGAACTGATAGTGGTAGTCGGCCATGGAGTAATATTCCCTGGGGTTACCAGCTGTGTCCAGCACCGGCCCCATGTCCAGAAGATCCATCCCACGTTCCGCCATGGCATGGGTGAGGGCGGGGACCTCCAGAGCGGTATACGCCTCCCGGTTGTTGAGAAAGTCCGGATAGGCGTCCGGGTAGTAGGCGTACTGTCCCGGGACCGCTGCATAGCAGAAGTGCCCGCCGTACTCCTCCACCACATCCCGCAGGCGGGCCAGCTCCTCCGCCATGTGCTCCGCCTGGGCGGTGATCCCGGCGGGGTCCGGAGTTTCATAGGGGTTCCAGCCCAGGAGCATCCCATCCGCAGGGACTACCTGGTTGACCACCGGGCGGTGGAACAGGTGCAGGTCGACCCAGACGGACAGCTTCATCAGGGTGTTCCGCCCGGCGGCGTGGTCCTGGAGCACCGGCTCCACGCTGGCGGGGAAGGTGCCGTCCAGAAGCGTCTCCACCGACAGCTCCGCCGGATGGGCCAGATTCCGATTCTCATAGTAGGACCAGCCCGACTTTGGCCGGATCAGAGTGACGGCCAGGGCCAGCGCCAGGAAGCCGAGAAAGCCGGCGGTCAGGAACCAGTCGGCCCATCTACTCTTTTTCATGGGGGAGCCTCCTTAGAATTGGAAATAGATGAAGGGATTGAAGGAGCCGGTGACCAGCAGCCCATAGGAGAGGACCAGCAGCCCCAGGGCCAATACCCGGGGCGCCCACAGGGCGAGCGTCTGACCGGCGGCCCCCCGGGCCTCCAGCCAGGACTGGAGCCACTGCTTCACCGGCAGGAAGGCGATGAGGGCGAGGATCCACTCCGGCCAGAACTGGAGCAGGTAGTAGACTGCTTGACCGTCCTGGGCCAGGCCGGTGGTCTGGCCGAACATGGCGCCCAGATAGGCCCACGCCTGGCCCAGATCCGCCGCCCGGAACAGCACCCAGCTGAGGATGACAGCCAGCATGGTACAGGCCCAGCGGATCGGGCTGGGCAGCTGCTCCAGGAAATGCCCCCACAGGAATTTTTCCCCCAGCAGCAGGAGGCAGAACCACAGCCCCCACAGGATGAAGGTCCAGGCGGCCCCGTGCCACAGGCCGGTGAGCAGCCATACCGTCAGAATGTTGCGGATCTGCCTGGCCCTGGAGCAGCGGTTGCCCCCCAGGGGGATGTACACATAGTCCCGGAACCAGGAGCTGAGGGAGATGTGCCACCGCCGCCAGAACTCGGTGACGGAGCGGGAGATATAGGGGTAGTTGAAGTTCTCCAGGAAGTGGAAGCCGAACGTATGGCCCAGGCCGATCGCCATATCGGAATAGGCGGAGAAGTCGAAGTAGATCTGGAAGGTATAGGCCAGGGCCCCCACCCAGGCCAGGCCGGGATCCAGATTGGCGGCTGTCTGTCCAAAGACTCCGTCGGCGATCTGGCCCATGGAGTTGGCCAGCACCATCTTTTTGGACAGGCCGAAGCAGAAACGGGTGGCCCCGGCGGCAAACTCCGACAAGGTCTCCTCCCGGTGGGCGATCTCCTCCATCACGGTGGTGTACCGCACGATGGGGCCGGCCACCAGCTGGGGGAACAGGGCCACATACAGGGCCGTGTCCAGAGGGTTTTTCTGAATGGGGGCGTCCCCCCGGTATACGTCGATGACATAGCTGAGCCCCTGGAAGGTGAAAAAGGAGATGCCGATGGGCAGGGTGACCTGAGGGATCGGGACAGCAAAGCCCAGGCCGCAGATGGTCCGGGCCAGAAAACCGGCGTACTTGAACCAGGCCAGCAGGCCCAGCCCGGCGCATACGGCAAAGAGCAGCCCCGCCCAGGCCAGCCGGGGCCGGTCCCTCTGTCCGGCCAGCAGGCCACCCACATAGTTGACGGAGATGGACAGGACCATCAGAAGGACCAGAGGACCGGCCCCCCACCAGTAAAAGAACAGGCTGGCCCCCAGCAGGACCAGGTTCCGCAGCCCACGAAACCGGGCGGGAACGAGATAATAGACCAGAAGCAGGGCGGGAAGAAAACCCAGCAGAAAGACAAGACTGCTGAATACCATAGGGAGGCCCCCCTTTTGTGTGAAATCAGGGATCAGAGCGCAGAAATAAGAGCCCATCACCAGGAGTCAGGCAGGAACTGGGCAGTTTTTACAGTCTGAGTATACCGCATTTCCAAGCCCTGTCTCTTATACACATCTGACGCGCGTCAAATCTGTCAGAGATGCAAGCCGGAATTGTAATTTTGCATGGAATGTGATAAAATAACACGGAATATGACAAATTGCCCCGAAAGGGGCGGAGACGAGGTGCCCCATGGACCATCCCTTTCGCAGCGCCGCCTTCGGCGGCTTCAACCGGCAGGACGTGCTGGACTATTTGGAAAAGACGGCGGCGGAAAACGCCCGAAAGCAGCAGGAGCTTCAGCGGCGCCTGGAGGAGGCGGAGGAGGACCGGCGGAAGCTGGCCTCTCAGGAGTCGGACCAGGAGGAGCGTGTGACCATCCTCAACCGGGACCGGGAGAGCCTGAGCCAGCAGCTGGAGCAGGTGAAGGCGGTGCTGGAGGCTAGCCGGGAGCGGGAGGAGGCCCAGAGCCGGGAACTGGAGGAGCTGCGCCGGGAGCGGGACAGCCTGCGCCGCCGGGTGGCGGAGCTGGAGCCCGGGGCGGCAGCCTATACCGCCGTCAAGGAGCGGGCCGCCGGGGTGGAGCTGGAGGCCCACTGCCGGGCTCAGAACGTGCTGAATGAGGCGGACAGACAGGCGCGGGAGCTGCGCCGGGGCATGGAGCAGTGGCTGGGCCGGGTCCAGGTGGAGTACGACGCCCTGCGTAGCGAGGTGGAGTCCACCGTCTCCCACGCGGCGGATCAGCTGGAGAAGGCGGGGAAGTGTCTGGAGCAGGTGACTGCCCTGCTGGCTGACCAGGATGTGGCCCTGGAGGAGCTGTCCCGGGCCTATGACAGCACGGACCGGGAGAAGGTCCCCGCTCCCATGCCGTTGACAGAGCTGTAACATGGATCTGGACCGGGTCCGTCTCTGGCTTCCGCCGGAGGCGCGGCCCGGTCGCTTTTTGCGGTGTGACCGCCGCACACGGACAAAATTCTGTGCAGAACGGACATGAAGTGGGGCGTACTTTTTCTGGATTCTGGTGGAAAGCACCATTGACTAATTGCGGAGGGTGCTTTACAATAGAACAAAATTCACAACCATCCAGCGTTAGAAAGGGGAGGGGAAGCATGAAAAAGCAGAGCTGTGGACACAATGCGTACAGCTGCGCTTCTGCCGCCGGAATGACAGCGGCCGCTTCCTCCTGCGCGAATTTCCAGGCCAAGTCTGGAAGTGCCTCTGCCTCTGTGAGCCTGTTGGACACCATGATGATGGTGTCCTTTTTTGTTGTCCTGGTAGGGATCGTGGGCCTTCTGGCCGACTCCCTCCTGCTGGTGAACGTGCTGTCCGTACTGTGCGTAGCCGGGCTGTTGATTATTCTGGCCCTGGGGGGCCGAAACAGCGTTCCAAAGAGGTAACCGCTTTTCACCCATCAAAAGGGTTAAAAGGGCGGCTCCGTTCTTTGGAACGGAGCCGCTTTTTTAATATATCCATCCTGTTGAAAAAAGGAGAGATCTGTATGAACAGCAAAAAGTTTCTTGCCTTTGCCATGGCCGCGGCCATGACCCTGTCCATGACCGCCTGCGGCGGCTCCGGCTCCGGTGCGGCGTCCAGCGGCACGGACAGCGCCGCCGGCACTGCCTTCAAGCTGGGCGGCACCGGTCCCCTCACCGGAGGGGCCTCCATCTATGGCCTGGCCGCCCAGCGGGGCGCTCAGATCGCCGTGGACGAGATCAATGCCCAGGGCGGCGCCATCCAGTTCGACCTGAAGTACGAGGACGACCAGCACGACCCGGAGAAGGCGGTCAACGCCTATAACGCGCTGAAGGAGTGGGGGATGCAGATCTCTCTGGGCTCCGTCACCTCCCAGCCCGGCATCAGCACCTCCGCCCTGAGCCAGGAGGACGGCATTTTTGCCCTCACCCCCTCCGCCTCCTCCCCTGACGTGATCGCCGGCAAGGACAATGTGTATCAGATGTGCTTCTCCGATCCCAACCAGGGTCTGGCCTCTGCCCAGTACATTGCGGAGCAGCAGCTGGGAGAGAAGATCTTCATCATCTGGAAGAGCGACGACAACTACTCCACCGGCATCAAGGATAAGTTCATGGCAGAGGCCGACAAGCTGGGCCTGAACGTAGTGGGCAACGCCACCTTCACCACCGACTCCCAGAACGACTTCAACGTCCAGCTGACCCAGGCCAAGCAGGCCGAGGCCGACCTGCTGTTCCTGCCCATCTACTATGAGCCCGCCTCTCTGATCCTCAGCCAGGCCAAGGCCATGGGCTACGCCCCCAAGTTCTTCGGCGTGGACGGCATGGACGGCATCCTCACCATGAAGAACTTCGACCCCGCTCTGGCAGAGGGCGTCATGCTGCTGACCCCCTTCAACGCCGACGACGAGGACGAGGCCACCCAGAGCTTTGTCAAGAAGTATCAGGAGAAGTACGGCGAGACCCCCATCCAGTTCGCCGCCGACGCCTATGACTGCGTGTACGCCTATAAGCTGGCGCTGGAGACCGCCGGCTGCACCCCGGACATGAGTGCGGCCGACCTGAACGCCAAGATGAAGGAGACCTTCCCCACCATTACCTTCACCGGTCTGACCGGCGACGGCGCGGGCATCACTTGGGACGCCACCGGCGCGGTGTCCAAGAGCCCCAAGGGCATGGTCATCCAGAACGGCGCTTATGCAGGCATGGACTGAGTCTGTATGACCGGAAGCGCCTCTCCCCGCGGGGGCCTGTGTGCCGCCGCGGGGGAGTCTTCCTTCCATACGGGGTGTGTGGGAAAGGGGCCGGCAGGCCCGGCGTTTTTCCCATGCGTCCAAAGAAAAAAGGAGAGAAAAGGTGAGTGAATTATGGATGTTTTGACCCTGTTGGACTATCTGATCCGGGGCTTGAGCCTGGGCAGCGTCTATGCCATCATCGCCCTGGGGTATACCATGGTATACGGCATCGCCAAAATGCTCAACTTCGCCCACGGCGACGTGATCATGGTGGGGGCCTATGTGTGCTTCTTTGCCATGACCGGCCTGAGCCCCATGTTTGAGGCGGGAAGCATGGCTGCCGCAGTGGTGCCCGCCCTGGCGGGCGTGGTGCTGTCCATGGCGGTGTGCACCGTTTTGGGTGTGGTGATCGAGGGGCTGGCCTATAAGCCGTTGCGCCAGGCCCCCTCTCTGGCGGTGCTCATCACCGCCATCGGTGTGAGCTATTTTCTCCAGAACTCCGCCCTGATCCTGTGGTCCTCCAGCCCCAAGATCTTCTCCCCCATCGTGGGCAGCGGCAGCCAGAAGATCGGCCCGCTGACCATCTCCCACGTCACCCTGGTGACCATCGCCGCCTGCGTGGTCATCATGCTGGCCCTCACCGCCTTCACCGGGCGGACCAAGATGGGTAAGGCCATGCGCGCCGTCTCAGAGGACAAGGGGGCTGCCCAGCTGATGGGCATCAACGTCAACCGCACCATCTCCATGACCTTTGCCATCGGCTCGGCCCTGGCGGCCATCGCCGGTGTGCTGCTGTGCTCCGCCTATCCCACCCTCACCCCCACCACCGGCTCCATGCCGGGCATCAAGGCATTTACTGCCGCTGTGTTCGGCGGGATCGGCTCCATCCCCGGGGCCCTGCTGGGCGGCCTGCTGCTGGGTGTCATCGAGATCTTTGCCGGGGCCTATATCTCCACCCAGTTGTCCACGGCGGTGGTGTTCGGCGTACTGATCGTGGTGCTGCTGGTGAAGCCCGCCGGTCTGCTGGGCAAGACTGTGCGCGAGAAAGTGTGAGGTGGTAGCTATGAGCCGTGTTGTCAACCGACTTGCAAATATGAATAAGACCACCCGGTCCAGCGTATTTACCTATGCCCTGGTGGTGGGCGCCTTTGTGATCCTCCAGCTGCTGCGGATGACCACGGGGCTGGGCTCGGTGCTGGAGGGGCAGCTGATCCCCATCTGCGCCTATGTGACCATGGCCCTGGCCCTGAACCTGGTGGTGGGCGTGTCCGGAGAGCTGTCCCTGGGTCACGCGGGCTTTATGAGCATTGGAGCGTTCCTGGGCTGTGCCGCCGCCAACGGGCTGGCGGAGCTGATCCCCTTCACGCCGGTGCGCCTGGGCGTGGCCATGGTGATCGGCGCCGCCCTGGCCGGCTTCTTCGGGTTCCTCATCGGCATCCCAGTGCTGCGCCTCAACGGCGACTATCTGGCCATCGTGACCCTGGCCTTTGGCGAGATCATCAAAAGCGTGCTCACCAACACTTACCTGGCTGTGGACAAAAAGGGGCTGCACTTCAGCTTCCTCACCGATAAGAACGCCCTGGAGGAGGGCGGCCTTCAGCTGATCCGCGGCCCCATGGGCGTGATGAACACCCAGCGCATCTCCACCTTCACCGTAGGCTTTGTGCTGGTGGTGATCACCCTGGTGGTCATCTTCAACCTGGTCAACAGCCGCACCGGACGGGCCATCATGGCCGCCCGGGATAACCGCATCGCAGCCGAGAGCGTGGGCATCAGCGTCACCAAGTACAAGATGATCGCCTTTGTCACCTCCGCCGCCCTGGCGGGCGCGGCTGGGACCCTGTATGGATGCAGCCAAACCACCTTCGTGGCCACCAAGTTCGATTTCAACACCTCCATTTTGATCCTGGTGTTCGTGGTGCTGGGCGGCCTGGGCAATATGTGGGGCTCTGTCATTGCGGCCGCCGCCCTGACCATCCTGCCTGAGGCCCTGCGGCAGTTTGCGGACTACCGGATGCTGGTGTATGCCATCGTGCTGATCCTGGTCATGCTGGCCACCAACAATCCCGCCATCTGGGGCTTCTTTGCCCGGCTGCGGGAGCGCAGAGAAGAGAAGAAAGGGGGCGCGGCACAATGAGTCGGACGCCAAAGGAACCGGTCAAGCTGGTCCCGGTACCCAGCACCAACAAGATCCCGGAGCGGGACATCGATAAAAGCCCCATTCTGGAGTGCCGCCACCTGGGCATCGACTTCGGCGGCCTGGCGGCGGTAAAGGACTTCAACATGGCCATCGGCCGCACCGAGATCGCCGGCCTCATCGGCCCAAACGGTGCGGGCAAGACTACGGTGTTCAATCTGCTGACCAAAGTGTATCAGCCTACCCGGGGCACCATCCTGGTGGACGGCGTGGACACCCACAACATGAACACCGTCCAGGTGAACAAGGCGGGCATCGCCCGCACCTTCCAGAACATCCGCCTGTTTTCCAACCTGAGCGTGGAGGACAACGTGAAGCTGGGCCTGCACAACCACATCAACTATAATATGTGGTCGGGGATCCTCCGCCTGCCCCGGTACTGGAATGCGGAGCGGCTGGCCCACGAGCGGGCCATGGAGCTGCTGTCCATCTTCGACATGGGCTATCTGGCGAAGTACAAGGCGGGCTCTCTGCCCTACGGCGACCAGCGGAAGCTGGAGATCGTCCGGGCCCTGGCCACCAACCCCAGCCTGCTGCTGCTGGACGAGCCGGCGGCGGGCATGAACCCCTCGGAGACCGCGGAGCTTATGGACAATATCGTCAAGATCCGGGACACCTTCGGCATTGCCATCCTCCTCATTGAGCACGATATGAACCTGGTCATGGGGATCTGTGAGGGCATCGCGGTGCTCAACTTCGGGCAGATCATCGCCAAGGGCACCCCGGACGAGATCAAAAACGACCCGGTGGTCATCGAGGCCTATCTGGGCAAGCGAAAGGAGGCGTGACCGATGGAGACACTGCTGAAGGTAGAGGGCATCAACGTCTACTACGGGGCCATCCACGCCATCAAGGACATCTCCTTCCAGGTCAACCAGGGGGAGATCGTCACGCTGATCGGGGCCAACGGCGCGGGCAAGACCACCACCCTCCAGACCGTCTCCGGCCTGCTCCGGTCCAAGACGGGGAGCATCCTCTTTGACGGACAGGACATCAACACTGTGAGCGCCGACAAGCTGGTGGGCCGGGGCCTGGCCCAGGTACCCGAGGGCCGGCGGGTGTTCCTCCAGATGTCGGTGGAGGAGAACCTGGAGATGGGGGCCTATACCCAGCCCCCCGCCGGTGTGCCCCGTGATCTGGAGATGGTGTACGACCTGTTCCCCCGTCTGAAGGAGCGCCGCAGCCAGGTGGCGGGTACGCTGTCCGGCGGCGAGCAGCAGATGCTGGCCATGGGCCGCGCCCTCATGTCCCACCCCAAGCTGCTGATGCTGGACGAGCCCTCCATGGGCCTGGCCCCCATCCTGGTGGAGCAGATCTTTGACATCATCCAGGACCTGAACCGGAAGGGCTCCACCATCCTGCTGGTGGAGCAGAACGCCCAGATGGCCCTGTCCGTGGCCCACCGGGGCTATGTGATGGAGACCGGAAAGATCGTGGCCACCGGTAGCGGCGCGGAGCTGATCGAGAGCCCGGAGATCAAGCGCGCCTACCTGGGCGGCTGACGGGGGCTCCCGGCCAAAGAAAAGAGCCTCCCGTCTTGTGAGACAACAGAAAACGCTGCCGGAGACCGCCATGTCGGCGGTCTCCGGCAACGTTTTTTTCTGTCTGGGCTCAGCTTTTGGCCTTCTGAGCCAGGAAGGCGCTCATGGCCTCCAGGCCGTCCACCAGGGTCTGCCGGTCGCAGGCGTAGCCCACCCGGACGCAGTGCTCCTGCTGGAAGCAGTCGCCTGGGGTGACGAAGGCCCCGGTGGCGTGATACATCTCCTTGCAGAAATCATAGGAGGGGATGTCCAGGTCGTAGTACACCAGGGCAGTGGTCCCGGCCTGGGGCTTGACATAGGAGACGTGGGGCTCCCGCTGGACCCAGTCGTCCAGAATGGACAGATTCTCCCGTACGATGCTCCGATTGCGGGCCAGCAGCTTGTCTCCGTGCTTCAGGGCCAGGGCGGCCACCGTCTCGTCCAGCATCCCGCAGCTGATCAGGTCGTAGTCCCGGTGGATGAGGCAGCGCTCCAGCACCTGGGGATCCCGGGAGGCGATCCAGCCCAGCCGGATCCCGGCCAGGGAGAACACCTTGGACATACTGCTGACGCTGATGCCCTTCTCATACAGGTCCACAATGGAGGGGCAGTAGCCCTCCTCCTGGGTGAGGTGGCGGTACACCTCGTCACACAGGATATAGGCCCCGTGGCGGCGGGCGATGGCGACGATCTCCTCCAGCATCTCCTGGGACATGAGGGCGCCGGTGGGGTTGTTGGGGTTGTTCAGGCAGATGAGCTTGACGCCTCCCCGGGCCAGCTCCTCCAGACGGGCCAGGTCGGGCAGAAAGCCGTTGTCCGGGGACAGGGGAAGCAGCTCCACCTGGGCCCCCAGGGAGTCGGGGATGGAGTACAGCTGCTGATAGGTGGGCAGGACGGAGATGACCTTGTCACCCGGCTCCACCAGGGAGCAGAACAGGTGGTGGTTGGCTCCGGCGGCGCCGTGGGTGGGGATCACCTGCTCCGGGCGCAGATCCCGGTACAGCTGGCAGATCCCCTCCAGAAAGGCGGGCTGGCCGAAGATGTCCCCATAGGTTAGCCGCCGGGCGCACAGGGAGGAGAGAAAGGCCTCCTTGTCCTCGCCGGTGAGCTGGAACAGCTCGTCCAGGGAGACGGAGTCCACACAGGTCTCGGCGATGTTGTACCTGGCGCCCACCTCATATTGGTTCATCCATTCTTCTACCAGAAAGGGTTTGATCTCCATGTCGTAAAACCTCCTTAATGCAGCAGTGCGGCCAGCTTGGCCAGCCGGTCCAGGGCATGTTCCAGGGTCTCCTCACTCCGGGCGAAGTGCAGGCGGATGAGGTGGTTCACCGGCTCCCGGAAAAAGCTGGAGCCGGGCACCGCGGCGACGCCGATCTCACGGATCATCCACTCACAGAACTCCAGATCGCTCCAGCCCCGGAAGCGGTCCAGGGCCAGAAAGTCAGAGATGTCCAGCAGGACGAAATAGGTCCCCTGGGGGACGTTGTGCTTCAGCCCCAGCCGGTCCAGACCTGCCAGGAACACATCCCGCTTCCGGGTGTACAGCGCGGTCAGCTCCTTGTAATAGGATTGAGGGAAGCGGACTCCCACGCAGGCGGCCTCCTGAAGGGGGGCGGGGGCCCCGACGGTGAGGAAATCGTGGACCTTTTTGGCGTGCTCAATGACCTCCGCCGGGCCGATGAGATAGCCCAGCCGCCAGCCGGTGATGGAGTAGGTCTTGGACAGGGAGCTGCAGGTGATGGTGCGGTCCTCCATCCCGGGCAGGCCGGCCATGTGGACGTGGTGGAAGGGGGCAAACACGATGTGCTCGTATACCTCGTCGGTGATGACGTACGCGTCATACCGCTGGGCCAGGGCGCCGATGTACTCCAGCTCCTCCCGGGTAAAGACCTTTCCTGTGGGGTTGGAGGGATTGCAGACGATGATGGCCTTGGCCCCCTGGCGGAAGGCGTCCTCCAGGGCGGCGCGGTCGAAGTCAAAGGCCGGCGGGACCAGAGGGATGTAGATGGGCACACCGTCATCATGGCGGACATCATGGCCTCGGTGCCGCCGCAGGTGACCAGCACCTGGGCGTTGGGATCCACGGTCCGGCCGGTGGCCCGGCTGTGCTTGTCCGCCAGGGCCTCCCGCAGGTTCTGGGCCCCATAGGTGACGGAGTACTGGTGGGGGCCCTCATAGGCCACCTGGGCCAGGCGGTCCAGCAGGGGGCGGGGCGGGTCGAAGTCGGGGTAGCCCTGGGAGAGGTTGATGGCGTCGTACTGCTCGCTGATCCGGGTCATCCGCCGGATCACAGAGTCGGTGAACAGCTGTACGCGGCGGCTGAGCTGTGGCATGGCAATGTGCCTCCTTTACTTGCGCTTGCTTCTTTGATACAATAAAGGATAACGTAACGTGATAGTCAAGGGGGAATTTTTCGTGGCGGAGAAAGAGAACGCCTCCCGCCTGCGGGCGGCCGACTTTGCCCGCATCTGCGGGACCAACAAGCGAACCCTGCACCACTACGACCAGATTGGCCTGTTTGCCCCAGCCCTCCGGGGGGAGAACGGCTACCGCTATTACAGTCAGGAGCAGTACGACGTGTTCATGGTCATCGCCGCCCTGAAGGAGCTGGGGATGCCCCTGCTGGACATCAAGGCGTATCTGGACCGGCGGGACCCGGAGCGGCTCTCCGCCCTGCTGGACCAGCAGGAGGCGGAGGTGGAGCGGGAGCTGGCCCAGCTCCGGCGGATCCAGACCATAATCCGCACCAAGCGGAAGCTGCTGGAGCGGGGGCGGCGGGCGGTGTGCGGCCAGGTGTTCTTTGAGGACTGTCCTCCGGCGCTGCTGATCCTCAGCGAGCCCATCCACAGCGCCGACCCGGCGGTGGCCGCACCCATCCTGTATGAGCACCTGGCCCGCTGTCACCGGGAGGGGTGGAACGAGGGCTACCCCTTCGGGGCGATGATCTCCGGGAAGAGTCTGGCGGCGGGGCGGTTTGACGAATATGCCTGCTACTTCACCCAGGTGGAGCACCCGGCGGCCGGAGTCCCGCTGTTTGAAAAGCCGGCGGGGCGGTACGCCGCCATCTGCCTCCAGGGGGACTACCACCGCGCCCGGGAGGCCTACCGCCAGCTGCTGGATGAGATTTCCGCCCGGGGGCTGCGTCCGGTGGGCTGCTCCTATAAGGAGGGGCTGTGGGACGAGATCGCCCAGCGGGATCCCGCCCAGTACCGCACCAAGATCTCGGTGGCGGTGGAGTGAGGCTGCGGAGATGCGTAAAAAGGGCCCGGACCGCGGCGCGGTCCGGGCCCTTGCTGTCCGGAGGAGATCAGCCGGTAAGGCTGGCGATGAACTGCCGGGCCACCCGGGGGGTGCGGCCGGCGTGGCGGATCTCCCACTCCATGGCACGGGCGTGGAGAAACTCCCGGTCCATCTCCACCTGGTACAGACCGGCCAGGTGGTCGATGAGGGCCAGATACTCCCGCTTGTTCATGGTCATATAGGGGATGCGCAGGCCGAAGCGCTCGGCCAGAGCGGTCTTTTCCGAGATGGTCTCAAAGGTGTCGACCTCCTCGCCCGCCCGCTCTGAGAAGGTCTGCCGTACCAAGTGACGCCGGTTGGAGGTGGCGTAGATGGCCACATTGACCGGCCGCTTCTCCAGCCCGCCCTCCAGAATGGTCTTGAGGGAGGAGTAGGTCTGGTCGTCCTGGTCGAAGGCCAGGTCGTCGATGAACAGGATGAACTTCTGGCGGCGTCCGGCCAGGGAGCGGATGAGCCGGGGCATCCCCACCAGGTTTTCCTTCTGGATCTCGATGAGCCGCAGGTCCTCCATGCCCTCCAGATAGAGCATGGATTTCACCGTGGCGGATTTGCCCGTGCCGCCGTCGCCGAAGAGGAGCACGTTGTTGGAGGGGCGGCCCGCCACCAGAAGGCGGGTGTTGTCCAGCACCTGCTGCCGCTGCTGCTCATAGCCCAGCAGCTCCACCGGATGGGGACAGTCCGGGTCGGCCACCGGGATCAGGCTGCCGTCCTCCCAGAGAAAGGCCCGGTATTTGGCGTACAGCCCCGCCCCATGCTCCCGGTAGAAGGCGGTGAGGGCGTCAAAGTCGAAGGGGCTCCCGGTCCGCCACTGGGACAGTCCGGCCAGCACCGGGGCGAACTCCGGCGGGAGCAGGGCCTGAATGGCGTCCAGGAAGCAGGAACAGCCGGTCCCGACCAGCCGGACCAGGGTGTCCACATCTTGCCGCGCGGCCTGCTCCAGGACGGGGTCGGAGCCGCCCTGGTCGATCAGCAGGGAGTACGCGCTCTCATGGAAGCGCAGGCGGTCCCACAGCCAGTCCCCCAGTCCCTGGAACTCCTCCCGGCACAGGGCGGCAAACAGGCCGGTATAGGCGGCCAGGGCCTCCTCGCCGTCCTGGCGGTGCAGGGCGTCCAGCAGCCCGGTGACCGACCGGCCGATCTCAGTTTCCAGTTCCTCCCGATAGACGGTCAGCCCCCGCAGAGCGGCGCGCAGTTCCTTCCATTCCATACAGATCCCCCCGATTTCGCGGTTTTCCCCTATTCTAATGGGAACGGGCGGCCTTGTCAACCTGTGGCTGATATGATAGAATACACTGCGATCAGGGCGGCGCACCGCCCATTCTGTATGTTTTATTTCCAGGAGGTCCCCATGGTTGAGATCGGAGGAATCAAAATCGATGTTCCGCTGGCGCTGGCCCCCATGGCGGGGGTGACAGACCTGGCGTTCCGCACCATCTGCCGGGAGCAGGGGGCAGGGCTGACCTGTACCGAAATGGTCAGTGCCAAGGCCCTGTGCTTTCAGGATAAAAAGTCCATTCCCCTGCTCCAGCTGGGGGAGGGGGAGCACCCCGCCGCCGCCCAGATCTTCGGCAGCGACCTGGTGTGCATGGAGGAGGCGGCCGCCATCGCCCACGAGGTGTCCGGGGCGGACCTCATCGACATCAACATGGGCTGCCCCGTGCCCAAGGTGGCCAACTCCGGGGACGGCTCGGGCCTGATGCGGGACCCGGACAAGGCGGTCCGGGTGCTGGAGGCGGTGGTCCGGGGGGCGGGCTGTCCCGTTACCGTGAAATTCCGGCTGGGCTGGGACAAGGGCTCCATCAACTGTGTGGAGTTTGCACGGGCGATGGAGGAGGCTGGCGCGGCCGCGGTGGCCGTCCACGGCCGGACCCGGAACCAGATGTACGCCGGGACGGCCAACTGGGACTGGATCCGGGAGGTCAAGCGGGCAGTGAAGATCCCCGTTCTGGCCAACGGAGATGTGTTCAAGCCCAGCGACGCGCCCCGGATCCTGAAATATACCGGGGCGGACATGGCTATGATCGGCCGGGGCGTCTTTGGAAATCCCTGGCTGTTCGCCCAGTGCAGGGCGGCCCTGGAGGGGCGGGAGATCCCACCCATGCCGCCGCTGGCGGAGCGGTGCGACACCGCCGTGCGGCAGTTCGAGCTGTCGGCGGCCAACAAGGGGGAAAAGATCGCCTGTCTGGAGGCTAGGCGGCACTACGCCTGGTACTTGAAGGGGGTGCCCCATGCGGGGTACTACAAGGAACAGATCGTGAAGATCACCTCCCTGGAGGATGTGTACCGGGTGACCAGGGGGATCAAGCGGGATCTGGCGGACGCACCGACGGCAGCCGGAGCAGAGCGGTAAAGCGGGCCGGACCGCGCCGCGTGAGCTGTACAGGAGGGAGAGAGCGGTTTGACCGAACAAGAGATCGTGCTCCGGGCGAAGGGGGGCGACCAGGACGCCTTTGCGGAGCTGGTGACGGCCCACCAGGACCGGATCTACACCCTGTGCCTTAGAATGACCGGGAACCGGGAGGACGCCCAGGACGCGGCCCAGGAGGCGTTCCTCAACGCCTGGCGGGGACTGGCCTCCTTCCAGGGGGGCAGCAGCTTTTCCACCTGGCTGTACCGTCTGGCGTCCAATGCCTGCATTGATCTGCTGCGCAGGCGGAAGCGGCGGCAGGAGGGAGAAGCGCCCCACTCTCTGGACGACGAGGAGGCGGGCTGGCCGGAGCCGGCGGCCCCGGGGGGCGGTCCGGAGGAGGAGCTGGAGCAGAAGGAGCGGCGGCAGGCGCTGGAGCGGGAGCTGCGGGCCCTGCCGGACCATCAGCGGGAGATCCTGGTCATGCGGGAGGTGTCCGGACTGTCCTATCAGGAGATCGGGGAGCTTCTGTCCCTGGATCTGGGGACGGTGAAGTCCCGCCTGGCCCGGGCGCGGCTGGCGCTGAAAAAAAGATTGCTGGAAAATGGGAACTTTTTTACTCAGTCTGCGTCTAAGCCATCAGAAGAGACAAAAAGGAGGTGACCTGGCGTGCTGTCATGTGAAGAAGCCTTGGAACAGATGAGCCAGGCCCTGGACAGTCCGCTGACCGGAGAGGAGCAGGGGGAGCTGGAGGCCCATCTGGCCTGCTGCCCTGCCTGCCGGGCGGACTGGGCGGCTCTGAGGGAGCTGCATCAGGCCATGGGGGAGCTGGAGGAGACTCCGGTGCCCGAGGGCTTTGCGGACCGCGTGATGGAGCGGGTCCGGGAGGATGCCCGCCCCGCCAAGGTCGTCCCCCTGTGGCGGCGGCCCCAGTGGAAGGCGGCGGCCGGACTGGCGGCCTGCGCGGTGATCTGCGTGGGGCTGTACTACGGCGCGGACCGGCTCGGCCTGGGGGCGTCCGGGAATGTTGCGGCGGTCCCCGATCTCGCCCAGTGGTCAGAGGAGTCCGCAGGCTCCGGCGAGGCCCCAGTGGCCGGCGCGGCCTCTGCGGCCGGTACAGATGAGGATCCGGTGCAGAGCAAGACGACAGAACCGCCGGAAACAGCGGACGGGACGGAGACTGCCAGTGCGCCGCAGAGCGGCGCGGCCAATGGAGAGAACCCGTCGAAGGTTGCAGGTGTGCCGCGTGCCGCCCTTGCCCGGGGGGAAAACGCGGCGGGAGAGGCCCCTGAGCCTGCCCTGGCGGACGGGGAAGCGGGAGGAGCCGCGCTGTACAGCGTACAGCCGGAGGAGACCGAGCTGCTGCTGACCGCCCTGCCGGAGGGCGCGGCGGAGCTGCTGCCCGCTTTGGACCAGTGGGAGCTGGACGGACAGGGCCGCAGCTTCTGCGCGGTGAGCGCCCAGACGCTGGAGGCCCTGTGTGGGGCGCTGGAGGCGGCGGACATCCCCTTCCAGCGGCCGGAGCAGCCCTGGAGCGAGACCTGCCGGGTGATCCTGACGGAATAAGACCGGAAGATCAGACCGGCCGGAGCCTGCGGAATGCGGGGCTCCGGCCGGTTTGTCTTTTGTTGGGGGAGAAACCGGGAAACAGAATGGACGGGAGAGGAGAGGCATGGGGGATGTGCTGAATTTTACTTGTGCCTGTACTGAAAACTATGGTATAATAACCTGTGATATTATTCCCAGTGTGTCCGCCCGCGCTGGGGGGAAGGAGGGATGCCCGATGCGTTATCAGGAATGGCGGGTCGCCGCGCCCAGCCGCGCCGCCCGGGAGGAGCTGGAGCAGGCGGGGGTCCCTCCGCTTCTGGCGGCAGTGCTGTCCGCCCGGGGGATCCGGACGCGGGAGGAGGCCCAGGCCCTCCTCGCCCCCGGAGAGACGCCGCTGGAGGACCCGATGGGCCTGCGGGACATGGACCGGGCGGTCCGCCGCATCCGCCGGGCCCTGGAGACGGGGGAGACTGTGGCGGTCTACGGGGACTACGACGTGGACGGGATCACCTCTACCTGTCTGCTCACCGACTGCCTGAGCCGTCTGGGCGGACGGGTCCTGCCCTATATCCCAGACCGCCTGGAGGAGGGGTATGGCCTCAACTCTGAGGCGGTGTCCGCCCTGGCGGCCCAGGGGGTCACCTTGATCGTCACTGTGGACTGCGGCATCACCGCCGGGGCGGAGACCGCGTTCGCCGCCTCTCTGGGGGTGGATGTGGTGGTGACGGACCACCATGAGTGTAAGGAGAGCCTGCCCCCCGCGTGCGCTGTGGTGGATCCCCGCCGCACCGACTGCCCCTATCCCTTCAAGGGCCTGGCTGGGGTGGGTGTGGCCCTGAAGCTGGCCATGGCGGTGGCCGGAGCGGAGCGGGCGGAGCGGGTCTTTCTGAAATATGCCGACCTGGCCGCGGTGGGAACGGTGGCCGATGTGATGCCCATGACCGGCGAAAACCGCACCATCGTTCAGACCGGACTGGCCGCCCTGGCCCATCCCCGGCGGCTGGGCTTTGCCCAGCTGATCCAGGAGGCCGGACTGGGGGACAGGCCCCTCACCTCGGTGTCCGTGGGCTATACGCTGGCCCCCCGGATCAATGCGGCCGGCCGGATGGGAAAGGCCGGTCTGGCCGCTGAGTTGCTCCTTACCCGGGATCCGGACCGGGCGGCAGAGCTGGCCCGGGAGCTGTGCGAGCTGAACCGGGAGCGTCAGGCCGTGGAGGGGGAGATCTTTCAGGACTCTGTCCGGCGGCTGGAGGAGACGCCCCAGGAGGGGGTCATCCTGCTGGCGGACGGGGGCTGGCACCAGGGAGTGGTGGGTATCGTGGCCTCCCGCCTGGCGGAGAAGTACGGCTGTCCCGCCTTTATGGTGTGCCTGGACCAGGGCGTGGGCAAGGGATCATGCCGCTCCTGGGGCGGGATCAACCTGTTCCAGCTTCTGGCCCGGTGCGGCGATTTGCTGGAGGGCTTTGGGGGCCATGCCCTGGCCGCCGGCTTCACCGTGCGGGAGGAGAAGCTTCCGGAGCTGTCCGCCCGGCTGCGCCGGCTGGTGATGGAGGAGCACCGGGGGGAGGAGCTGCCCTCGGTGCTGGAGGCGGACGCGGCGGTGCTGCCCCAGGAACTTACAGTGGAGGCGGTGGAGCAGCTGGACTGGCTGGAACCCTGTGGCACCGGCAACCCCAGGCCGGTACTGGTTCTCACTGGGGCCCATGTGCTCAGTGCCGCCCAGGTGGGCCGGGGCCGGCATCTGAAGCTGCGGCTGGAGGCCAGGGGGGTCCCGCTGGACGCCATCTTCTTCTCCGCTGACGGTGGAGAGCTGGGTCTGACCGCCGGCTGCCGGGTGGATGTGGCCTTCTATCCCCAGATCAACGAGTTTCGGGGGCTGCGCTCGGTCCAGCTTCAGGTGGTGGATCTGCGCCGGGCCATGACCCGGGCCCAGTTGGAGCAGTCCATTTATGAAAAATACCGGCGGGGAGAGCGCCTCACGCCGGTGGAGGCCCAGTCCCTGCTGCCCACCCGGGCGGAATTTATCTGCCTGTGGCGGTATTTGAAGCGCCAGAGCGCCGGGCAGCCCATCCTCCGGGACACTGTTCCACGCATTGCCCGGGGGGCCGCCCGCTCCGGCGGGCAGCCAGAGCTGCCCACTCACACCCTGGTGTGCCTGGAGGTGATGGAGGAGCGGGGGCTGCTCACCCTGGTCCAGCAGTCTGGACAGCTGGAGATCATCCTGCACCAGCTGGAGCACAAGGTGGATCTGAACGCATCGGCGATCCTGAAAAAACTGCGGAAGGCCACGCAGGAGAATTAGGAGTTAGGAATGAGGAATTGACCGTCCTGGCTCCTGCCCGATCAAATTCCCAATTTCTTATTCCTAATTTGTCAGAAGGTGATCGTATGGATCCGATTTTAGAGCGCTATCAGGCTCTTGAGGACAAGGTAGCCGCCTATACGCCCAATTTAGATACCAAGCGGCTGTTTGACGCATTTACCTATGCGGACACAGAGCACCACGGGCAGCTGCGCAAGAGCGGCGAGCCCTATATCATCCATCCCCTGGCGGTGGCCGACATCGTGGCCGACCTGGGGCTGGATGTGGACTCGGTCATTGCCGCCCTGCTCCACGACTGCATCGAGGACACCGACGCCACCCATGAGGAGATCGCCAAAAAATTCGGCAAGTCAGTGGCGGAGCTAGTGGAGGGGGTCACCAAGCTGACGCGGGTGCAGTATGTCTCCAAGGAAGAGGAGCAGATGGAGAACCTGCGCAAGATGCTCATGGCCATGGCCCACGACATCCGGGTGATCCTCATTAAGATCTGCGACCGGCTGCACAATATGCGTACCATGGAGTACCAGTCCCCCCGGAAGCAGCGGGAAAAATCTCTGGAGACCATGGAGATCTACGCACCGCTGGCACACCGCTTAGGTATGCAGAAGCTGAAATGGGAACTGGAGGACCTCTCTTTGCGCTATTTGGACCCCGTGGGATACAAGGAGATCGAGGAGGAGATGTCCGCCCGCTCCGCCGCCCATGAGGAGTTCCTGGCCTCCATCCAGCTGCGCATCCAGCAGCGGATGGAACAGGAGGGGATCCGGTGCAAGGTGTACGGCCGGGTGAAGCATACCTACTCCATCTACCGGAAAATGTTTGCCCAGAACAAGACGCTGGACGAGATCTTCGACCTGTACGCCTTCCGGGTAATCGTGGATGACATCCCGGAGTGCTACAACGTGCTGGGCTGTATTCACGATATGTTCAAGCCGGTGCTGGGGCGGTTTAAGGACTACATCGGCACGCCCAAGCCGAATATGTACCAGTCCCTCCATACCACGGTCATCGGCCGGGAGGGCATTCCCTTCGAGGTGCAGATCCGAACCTGGGAGATGCACCAGACCGCGGAGTACGGCATCGCGGCCCACTGGAAGTACAAGCAGGGGATGGCCAACAAGAAGCTGGGCAGCGAGGTGGACTTCGAGTGGGTCCGCAAACTGCTGGAGAGCCAGCAGGACACCGACGCGGAGGAGTTTGTCCGCACCCTGAAGGTAGATATGTTTTCCGATGAGGTGTTTGTATTTACCCCCAACGGGGACGTCAAGAGCCTGCCCGCCGGGGCCACCCCCATCGACTTCGCCTATAACATCCACTCCGCCGTGGGCAACAGCATGGTGGGGGCCCGGGTGAACGGGCGGATGGTGCCCTATGACACCCACCTGAAAAACGGCGACATCGTGGAGGTGCTCACCTCCAAGGCGGCCAAGGGCCCCAGCCGGGACTGGCTCAAGATCGCCAAGAGCAACGAGGCCCGGAACAAGATCCGCCAGTGGTTCAAGCGGGAGCGCAGGGAGGAGAACATCGCCACTGGCCGGGCCCTGTTTGAATCAGAGCTGAAGCACGCCAAGATCCCTCTGAGTTCCATCACGGCGGAGGATGTGCTGCCCAGCATCCTGCGGAAGGTCCGTTTCGGGACACTGGACGAGCTGTATGCCTCCATCGGCTACGGCGGCACCACCGCGGTGAAGAGCGTGGCCCGCATCAAGGACGAGCTGCTCCGCCTGGGACGGCTGAAGGCGGAGAAGGCCGCGGCGTCCTCCCGCACCACGGCGGAGAGCGTCATCGTCCCCGGCACGGCCGCCCCGGTGGACGTCAGCCAGCTGAAGGGCTCCAACAAGCATACCGACTCGGGGATCATCGTGGAGGGACTGGGCAACTGCCTGGTGAAATTTGCCAAATGCTGCACCCCCGTTCCCGGCGACCCGGTGATCGGGTTCATCACCCGGGGTTACGGGGTGTCCGTCCACCGGGCGGACTGTCCCAACGCCGCGCCGGAAAACCGAAAGCCGGAGGAGGCCGCCCGCTGGGTGCGGGTGTCCTGGGTGGACAGCAAGCTGCCCAACTACCGCACCGCCCTGGAGGTGGCCTCCAAGGACCGGGATAATCTGACTCTGGATGTGGCTATGGCCCTGTCGGCGGCCAAGGTAAAGGTCACCGCCCTGTCCGCCCGCTCCATGCCGGACGGACACGCCATCCTCCGCATCGAGGTGGAGGTGCGGGACAAGGAGGAGCTGGCTTCGGTCATCAATAAGCTGAACAACATCCAGGGGGTCTATCATGTGGCCCGGATGACCGGGAAGTAAGAACTGCGCGGGGCTTACCCGCGCCTGTCGTTCATAATCTGAGCTGTGAGGTCGATATTATGAGAGCAGTTGTTACCCGGGTGTCCTCCGCCTCCGTTACCATTGACGGGGCGGTGCGGGGCGCCATTGAAAAGGGCTATCTGGTTCTGCTGGGAGTAGGTCCCCAGGATACGGAAGCTGTGTGCGATAAGCTGGCCGAAAAAATCTGTAATCTGCGGATCTTTGAGGACGAAAACGGAAAAATGAACCTGAATTTGGAGCAGGTGGGGGGCGCTCTTCTGGTGGTGAGCCAGTTTACCCTCTACGCCGACACCAAGAGCCGCCGCCCTGGTTTTACCGGGGCGGCCAAGCCCGATGTGGCCATTCCCCTCTATGAGCGATTTATGGACCAGTGCCGTCAGCGGGGGTTCCAGGTGGAGCATGGGGAGTTCGGAGCGGATATGCAGGTGGCGTCGGTCAACGACGGGCCGGTCACCATCTTATTTGAATTATGAATGAGGAGTTAGGAATTAGGAATTAGGAATTGGATAAAAGCTGTCTGCATTCCGCTTTCATTTTGTGAGCCGTGACAGCGCGGAACACCATAATTCCTAACTCATCATTCCTAATTCCTGATTTCCGACTCACGAGAGGAGGACAAATGATGAAGGTTAAAGTCATGCAGGTAGGGCCTATCGGAACCAACTGCTATATTCTGGAGGACGAGACCACCGGCAAGGCCGCCGTCATTGACCCCGGGGACGAGGCGGAGCGGATCCTGGCTGCGCTGAAGGAGGGCGGGGCGGAGGTGACCCACATCCTGCTCACCCACGGCCACTATGACCACACCACCGCTGTCCCGGAGTTGGAGAAGGCACTGCCCCAGGCGGCCATCTATATCCACCGGGGCGACGCCAATGGTGCGGGCAACACCCTGTTTCCCCTGGCGGGACAGGTGGCCGGTCTGAACTTCTATGACGAGGGGGACCACATCCAGGTGGGCTCCATTGATGTTCAGGTCCTCCACACCCCGGGGCACTCCAAGGGCTCCGTCACGCTGAAGGCGGGGGACGTGCTGTTCACCGGGGACACCCTGTTCTGCGGCTCCTGTGGCCGCACGGACCTGCGGGGGGGCAGCTATGAGGAGATCATGGCCTCTCTGAAGCGGCTGGGCCAGTTGGAGGGGGACTATCACGTCTGTCCCGGCCACGACCGGACCTCCACCCTGGAGCGGGAGCGGCAGTACAACCCCTTCCTGCGGGAGGCCATGGGACAGCGGAGTTGAGGAAGGAACAGCGATGAAATTAGTGCTAAAGGGGCACGACGAGCGGTATGTTGTGGAACAGGGGATGCTGAACCTGTTTCCTGGTGAGCGGCCCGTCTATGAGCCCATTGGCCCGGAGGATGACACCTGGGCCCGGGTCTCCCTCCGGGAGGAGGCGGACGGCTGTACCGTGGAGGTGGAGCTGTCCTGGCGGGGGACGGCGGCAACCCACCGGCTGGACGCCCCCCTGACGGGGGACGAATTTCAGCGGGAGGGCCTGCGCCGCCGGGCCATCGGCCGGTGCTTTTTCCTGGCCGCCCATGGGGTCACCGGTACTGCGCCCCCCTGGGGGATGCTCACCGGCGTGCGCCCGGTGAAGCTGCCCACCCGGGAGATGGCTGCCGGAGCCACCCCGGAGCAGGCACGGGCCAGCCTGGAGCGGGACTGCTATGTCTCCCCGGAGCGGGCGGAGCTGGCGGTGGACTGCGCCCAGGCCAGCCTGAATGCCCAGCGCACTCTGAAGGAGGACGAGGTCTCTCTCTATGTGGGCATCCCCTTCTGTCCCACCCGGTGCGCCTACTGCTCCTTTGTGTCCGCCGATGTGGGCCGGACGCTGAAGCTGCTGGAGCCCTATCTGGACGCCCTTTTGGAGGAGATCGACGCCCTGGGCCGAATCCTGGAGCGGACTGGAAAGGGCCTTCGCACCTTCTACATGGGGGGTGGTACGCCCACCACTCTGTCCGCTGTCCAGCTGGACCGTCTGCTCACCCGGTGCCGGGAGGTCCTGCCTCTGGAGGGCTGCACCGAGTATACCGTGGAGGCCGGCCGGCCGGACACCATCGACCGGGCGAAGCTGGAGGTGCTGAAAGGACACGGCGTGGGCCGCATCTCCATCAATCCCCAGACCCTGGAGGACCATGTGCTCCGGGCCATCGGACGGAAACACGCCGCCGGGGACATCCGGGCGGCCAACGACCTGGCCCGGTCAGTGGGCTTTGACTGCATCAATATGGACCTGATCGCCGGCCTGCCCCAGGACTCCTGCGAGGGCTTCCGCCGCTCTCTGGAGGGGGTGCTGGAGATGGAGCCGGAGAACGTCACCATCCACACCCTTGCGCTGAAAAAGGGCTCCACTCTTATGGAGCGGGGCGGTAGCCTGCCCAGCGGAGCGGAAGTGGCAGAAATGCTAGACTTCTCACGAGAGATATTGATACGGCGTGGTTATCGACCGTATTATTTATACAGGCAGAAATATATGTCCGGTGCATTGGAGAACGTGGGTTGGGCCAAACCTGGGACAGAGAATCTGTACAACATCATTATGATGGAGGAACTCCAGACAGTGGTGTCGGTAGGAGGAGGCGGAGTTACAAAGTTGGTGGACTACGCCGCTGGAAGAATCGTTCGCCTGCCCAACCCCAAGTATCCCCACGACTATCTGACCTCGCTGAAGAAGGTGCTGGCCCAAAAGGAGGAGCTGATCCGGTTTTACGGTTCTGAACTTCCCTAACTGCTACCCTGATGTGAAAGGAGAACGTCCATGGCATATCAATTACAGGAGATCAACCGCCGGATCCAGAATGATGTCACTGAATTTTTAGCGGAGTGCGATGAGAACTATGCCCAGCGCGTCTCACTGGCTGCGGATAAGATTCTGTCTAACCTAGAGGCCAGCCCCATTGTTCTGCTGTCCGGCCCATCTGGATCCGGCAAAACCACCACTGCAATGAAAATCGCGGAAGAACTCCAGCGGCGGGGGGTGAACACCCACGCAGTGGCCATGGACAACTACTTTAAAACCACCAATCCAAAGACTGCGCCCCGTACCCCAGAAGGAGCACTGGATTTTGAGTCCCCGCTCTGTCTGGATATGGAACTGCTGGACCGTCACTTCACTGCTCTGACCCAGGGAGAGGAGATTCTGATCCCCAAGTATGAGTTTATTCGCCAGATGCGCAACGACAGCAAGGGTACTCCGCTTCGTCTTGGCAAAAACGAGATCGTGGTGTTTGAAGGGATCCACGCCCTCAATGACAGTATTGCTGGCCGCCACCCGGAGGCTACTAAGCTGTACATCTCTGCCCGTTCCAACATCAATGAGGGCTCCGTGCTCCGCTTTAAAGGAACATGGATGCGCCTGACCCGCCGGGCGGTGCGGGATTATAATTTCCGCGGCACCGGAGTAGAAGATACTCTGGATATGTGGGCCAACGTGCGCCGGGGGGAGAAGCTGTATATTTCGCCCTTCAAGAACAAGGCGGATATTATCTTTGACTCTTCCCTTCCTTATGAGGTTTCAGTGATGAAGCACTATGCCCTCCCTTTACTGGAGGCAGTCCCGGAGGAGAATGTCCGTCGGGAGGAATTATTGGAGTTGATCGATGCGTTTCAGTTTTTCCAGCCCATCGATCCGGAACTGGTGGATAAGAGCTCTCTGCTCCGGGAGTTTATCGGCGGCGGTTCTTACCACTACACATGAGGAATTAGAATTTACAAATTAAGAGTGAGAGTCTTGAGGTCCGGTTCTGCCGGGCAGGGTACATTGCGCTCCCTCGCTCCTGATTGAGAGAAAAGGTGCCAACATGACAGAACCAATCTATAACTCACGAGATCTCCGGTGCAAGTCACCCTATGGGGCGGCGGCATCGGGGACCCCGGTTAAACTCACCCTCCGGCCGCTGCGGCAGGAGGGTTATTCCCGTGCGTTGCTCACGGCACGGTTTGAGGCTCGGAAGGACGAGATCCTCACCATTCCTATGCCATGGTCCGGGCTGGATGGGGATCGGGATCAGTTTTCATGCGTGCTGGACACTGAGGGATATGTGGGACTGGTATGGTACACCTTTACCTTGGAGCGATTGGATGGGAAAAAGAGCCGGCAGCTGGGTCCCTATCAGCTGACAGTGTATGATGGCGGGGAGGAGGTCCCTGCTTGGTTTGGCGAGGGAATGACCTATCAGATCTTCCCAGATCGTTTCCGCCGCACCAGGATCCCAGACCCTGCCGGGATGGTAGGGGGGCGGTGGGTACACGCTGCCTGGCAGGAGGAGCCTGAGTACCGTCCGGACCAGAATGGTGAGATACGAAACCGGGACTTTTTCGGCGGAGACCTGCGGGGTGTAATGGAAAAGCTGGATTATCTCCGCAGTTTGGGGGTGACGACCCTCTATTTCTGTCCTGTTTTTGAGGCGGCAGAGAATCACCGCTATGGCACAGCCGATTACAGCAGAATCGATCCTATGCTGGGCTGTGAGGAGCACTTTTCCACTCTCTGCGAGAAGGCCCACAGCCTGGGAATGCGGGTGATGCTGGATGGGGTATTCAACCATACCGGCTTTGTCAGCCGTTACTTCAATGGAGACGGATTTTACCCGGAGCTGGGGGCTCACCAGAGTCAGGACTCACCCTGGTCCTCCTGGTACAATTTCCAGCAGTGGCCAGATAGATATGAGAGTTGGTGGGGGATCTACTCCCTGCCCGCAGTGAACGAGCACGACCCATCCTATCGGGAGTTTATCTTTGGCGGAGAGAACTCGGTAGTCCGCCGGTGGCTGCGGGCGGGGGCTGACGGCTGGCGGCTGGATGTGGCGGATGAACTGCCGGATGACTTTGTCCAGGGGGTCCACGCCGCAGCCCGGGCGGAGAAGCCGGACGCGGTGGTCATTGGCGAGGTGTGGGAGGACGGCTCCACCAAGGTAGCCTACGGCGTGCGCCGCCGCCATATCCTGGGGGGGCACTGCGACGGGCTGATGAACTACCCCTTCCGCGGCGCGGCCCTGGCCTACCTCAGGGGCGGAGACGCCCGGGACTTTATGGAGGCGATGGAGACCCTGCGGGAGAACTACCCCCGGTTTGCCTTCTACTCCGCCATGAATGCCCTGGGAACCCACGACACCCCACGTATCCTCACCCTGCTGGGCGTGGGGAACGAGTGCCGGGACCGCTCCCGGGAGTGGCGCTCCAGCTTCCGAATGGATCCGGATCAGCGCCGTCGGGGGAAGGAACTCCTGAAGCTGGGAGCCGCCCTGCTGTTTGCGTTCCCCGGCTCCCCCACGGTGTATTATGGGGACGAGGCGGGGATGGAGGGCTTTGAGGACCCATTCAACCGCCGTACCTTCCCCTGGGGGCATGAGGAGCCGGAGCTGCTGGACTGGTTCACCCGCCTGGGCCACCTGCGGCAGGAGTCCGCCGCCCTGCGCCGTGGCGGCATCCGCTACCGGGTGAGCGACGGACCGCTGCTGGCCTTTACCCGCACCTGCGGGGAGGAGACGATCCTGGCCGCCTTTAACACAGGGGATCAGACGGCCGCTCTGCGGCTGGAGGACGGGGAGCGGGTCCAGCTGCTGTTGGGCGCAGCTCGCTTTCAGAGCGCTCCACAGGGGCATACTCTGACCCTTCCGCCCCGCACCGGAAGCCTGATGCGCCTGCTGGCCGGTCAGGAGGAGGGTACGGCATATTCTGATTGAAGAAACAGTGCTCTGGAGTGGTGGGAAGTTCGCCGCTCTGGGACGCGTCTGTATAAAATAGGAAGCACTTCTGAGCAGAATCACGAAAATTTCGGAAAGGACCAGGTGGAATGTGGAATAAAACTTGACATGACACCCGGTTCCATTTACAATGATATACAGGACAAAAGTGAAAAACTTGGGGGATGTTTTTCAGTTGTCGCAAGGAGACAGGCCGCGACACGGGCTGTGCCTTGCGGCTCCTTTTATGCTGTCTGACCCGGCGGGAGAGCTCCGCCGCCGGTGGAACACCACTTTTTTGCGGCTGTGCCGCGAAGGGGAGAGGAGCACCCCAACCATTGATTCTGATTTGGAGGTGTCAAAAGCCAAATGTTACCCTATGTTATTGGGGCGGTTCTGGGCCTGGTTCTGGGTGCGGCACTGGTCTATGTGTTTGGCGTTCTGCGGGAGCGGAAGCAGGCTGATGAGGATCTGAACTCCGCAAAGAACCAGGCGAAGCAGATCGTCAACGACGCGTACAAGAGCGCGGAAAATAAGAAGCGAGAGGCCCTTCTGGAGTCGAAGGAGGAGATCCTCAAGGCCCGCAATGAGTACGAGCGGGAGGAAAAGGAGCGCCGGAGCGACCTTCAGAAACAGGAACGCCGGCTTCAGCAGAAGGAAGAGAACCTGGACCGCAAGACGGAGAACATGGAGCGGAAAGAGGAGCATCTGTCCAACCGCCTGGCCCGGCTGGAGGCCACCCAGGCGGAGGCGGAACGGCTCAAGCAGGAGCAGGTGGATATGCTGGAGAAGATCTCCGGCTTCACTGCGGAGGAGGCGAAAGCCTATCTCCTCAGCCAGCTGGAGGCCGACGTGACTCACGAGTCCGCCATGAAGATCAAGGAGATCGAGGCCCGGTTCAAGGACGAAGCCGACTCCAAGGCCCGCGAGATCATCTCTCTGGCCATTCAGCGTTGTGCCGCCGACCATGTGGCGGAGGCCACGGTGTCCGTGGTGCCCCTGCCCAACGATGAGATGAAGGGCCGCATCATTGGCCGCGAGGGCCGCAATATCCGCACCCTGGAGACCCTAACCGGGGTGGACCTGATCATTGACGACACGCCGGAGGCCATCACGGTCTCTTGCTTTGACCCCGTCCGCCGGGAGATCGCCCGTCTGGCCCTGGAGAAGCTGATTTTGGACGGCCGCATCCACCCCGCCCGTATCGAGGAGATGGTGGAGAAGGCTAAGCGTGAGGTGGACGCAACCATCAAGGCTGAAGGCGAGCGCGCCATTTTTGAGACCAATGTTCACGGTCTGCACCCGGAGCTGGTCAAGCTCCTGGGACGGATGCGCTACCGCACCAGCTATGGCCAGAACGTGCTTAACCACTCCATCGAGGTGTCCCACATCGCCGGCCTGCTGGCCGCCGAGATCGGCGCCAACGTGACCGAGGCCAAGCGCGCCGGTCTGCTCCACGACTTGGGCAAGTCCATCGACCACGAGGTGGAGGGCTCCCATGTCACCATCGGCGTGGAGCTGGCCAAGAAGTACCGGGAGAGCGAGGGCGTCATCCACGCCATCCACGCCCACCACAATGATGTGGAGCCCAAGACCATCGTCGCCTGCCTGGTCCAGGCGGCCGACGCCATCTCCGCGGCCCGGCCCGGAGCCCGGCGGGAGAATCTGGAGAACTACATCAAGCGTCTGGAGATGCTGGAAGAGATCACCTCCTCCTTCCCCGGGGTGCCATCCAGGCCGGCCGCGAGGTCCGCATCATGGTCAAGCCCGAGGTGGTCAGCGAGGATCAGATGGTCCTTCTGGCCCGGGACATTGCCAAGAAGATCGAGGACGAGCTGGAGTACCCCGGCCAGATCAAGGTCAACCTTCTGCGGGAGACCAAGGCCATCGAGTACGCCAAATAAGACAGATTTGGAGCGTCTCAAAACGCTTGCCAAAACAGCTTCCCTGCCGCAATGCGGCAGGGAAGCTGTTTTGCTTATCAGAAAACCAGCGGGGGATTAGATGGCTCCATCCCCGCACTGGTTTCCGTGTTTCGGCTGCACTCTGCAATTATGAAAGCCATGTTCTACAGATCTCCGCAAGCAAGGCGGCTGCAAGATCCGTTGCAATGATCGAGGCCTTCTTATCATTTTAGATAAAATAATCAAGTCCACCGTGCTTTGCGGCATTGGTGATACAGCGGATTGAGAGAACGGTTATGCTGTGGACATAGCACACATGGGTGATAGCCGCAGTCTTCATATCCACACTCAAGGGCGCAAATTCCGCATAGATTTTTGCGCGGAGGTGATCGGTTATAAATGATTCTCCCGTTGCCATCCGCCCCCAGGCAACTCTCCCAGCGGCTCCCAAAATATTTCCAACGCCGGGCTTTGTTCAAGTCTCCAAAATACCATTTACCCGGCCGAGGATCGTGCCCATACAGCGGAACTCGTCCGTTTCACTCACCAAAATATCCGCATCAATGACATTGGGCGCCCGAAGACGGCGCTCTCCCCTCTCGTGGAAAAGTGTGCGGATATAGTAAATCCCGTTCAGGCAGAACAAACCCATCTCATTGTGTCTCGCTTGCCTTCTTTGAAGAGCCAGAATATCATGGTTCCGGAAGACGGGCAGATATTGATCCATCTGGATCTGAAAACAAAAGTCGGTTCCCTCGGGCAGATCCTTGAGCATGATGCGCACGTTTCCTAATTTGTTTTGTATAAGAAAACCAGTGTGAAGCTTTCGCAAACCGGGCAGATAGCAGGGGAGGGTGAGCTGGTTCCCGACAGTGGTTCGACTGTATTCCTCATTGATAATCAGACGAACAAGCCGCTTTCCTTCTTTGGAAAGTTCCCGATATTTTTTGATGGCATCAACCTCTTCGCTACTGAGGGAATGGTCATAAATTTTGATGATCTGGCTGTTACCGAGGTAATCGGAGTACATATAGTTGGCATCGACCTCTAACACATTGATCAAGGAAATTAAGATGTCGGGTTTCGGGGTGCTGATACCGTTTTCATAGTTTGCGATAGCTGACGGAGTGACGCAGATCTTAGCCGCCAGCTGAGGCCTGGTGAGGCCCATTTCCTGTCTCCTCTGCCGTAATTTATCCCCCAGGCTCATGTGAGGTCCTCCTTATCAGATACTGCAATGACTGCAATCCCCATTCCTTGTCTCCAAATCGCTTGCTTATAAGAAAATATCAACAAGATAATTGTAAAAATCGGTTGACTTTCAAAGAAATTTGTTGTAAGCTAAAGATAATGTTCGTGATACATGGATATATGTACTGCGAACTACAAACAGTGTTATTGATAATACTATGTCAAAAGACAGTGCTTGTCAACCCGAAAATGTGTGTAGTCTACCACAGGAGCGGCAAAATAATAATCGCAGAAAGGATAGTTTAGAATGATACACGATGAGATCACAGACGTCCTGTTGCGTGCAAGAATTCCGGCTAGTACAAAGGGATTTATCTATATTCATGATGCATTAGAGATTATGGATAAAGATTCCTACTATTTTTCCGGTAAGGTCTGCGCCCTGTACACAAAGATTGCCAAACAGCACGGAGCGAGCTTCTCACAGGTGGAACGCGCAATACGGTATGCGTTTAAGGGTGCTCTGACGCACGGGGATCCGAAGTCAGTGGAGCATTATCTGGACCCCGTCAATACCCAAAATTCCAATGAACTCAAAGTTTTGTTCCTACGGTGGAAGCAGGAGATGCAGCAGACGAAGGAGATATCATGTGACAATCTGTCAGCTTGCCGTGAGCAAATATACAATGAGATTCTTGCTGAGATGAAGGCGCTAGCATCCGGCATCCAGCAGGCCGTTTCGAACGCCGCATCTCCCCCAAAAGCGATATAAAAGAGATTCTTTGCAATATCGAAATGGGAGCGTTATGTAAAAATGGAAATGGATAGAAAAACGCCAGCCTCTTTTCCCCTTGCCTCTTCTGAGACTGATGTAAACGGGGAGGTTGAGTGTTGTATAGAGAAAGCCGTGATGGACTTGCTGAGTCAATGTGTGTTCAGCGGGATCATGATAACCTATGATGTGCCGGGTTTTCCTCTCTATTACATAGATGAGCGGATGCTGTCGCTGTTGAATTATTCAAACCAGGCGGATCTCATTGCCGCAACTGGTCAGGACATGATCAATTGTATTCGGTCAGAGGACCGGGTGGGCCGGCAGGCCGAGATTGCACAGGCCCTTCTCAATGGGACCAGCTATACAACGACTTATAGAATGATGTGCAGGGAAAAGGAATATATCTGGGTCAAAGAAACAGGTGTACAGAAGTGTCTGCCCAATGGGGTGCCGGTGCTGGTCAGCTTATGTCTAGACATCACCGGGCAAATGGAAGCGCAGGCCGAATTGGAATCCATCGTTCAGTGTCCTATGGGTGGGATTTTTCGAGCCAGAATGGATCGTGATTTCACTCTGATTTATGCAAATGACCACTACTATGCTTTGCATGGCTTGACAAGAGAGGATCTGCGCAATAAATTTGGGAATAAAACGATCCATCTAGTTCATCCAGAGGATATTCCATGGATGGAGCAGCGTCTACAAAAAGCGATAGAGCAGAAAGAGCAGACAGTCAGCTTGGAATACCGTGTTGTCCGGCCTGACGGCAGGACTGTATGGCTGATGGTGAATGGCTCTCTATCTGAGCAGCGTGGGAATACGCTTCTCACTGGCATGGTGATCGATATCTCGCATCAAAAGTCTATGGAGGAGCGGCTGTGCTGTAAGAGCTGGTATCAGCGCACGCTCTGTGTGGAAAATAATGGTCCTATTAGTTAGGGCATTAGTATTTTGACCAATAGCGATCTATATGGATTGTCCTTTGATGGCGCTCTGGACTGCCAGCCTCTCCCTGTAACTCAGGTGAAAGTCAGGAAAAACTCTGAAAGTCCGTGTCTATCTCCATGTATGTTTATTGTATGAAAAGGTCTGCGCGTGCAGATGTGAATCAGCTGATATTCCTCCCTTGTCAAAAAGTCACCGCCAAATTGGCGGTGATTTTCCTTGTCAGCAGCTTGAATCGCATGAAAGCAGGTGAAATACGCGCTGAACGCCCAAAACCCCGGGAATCTTGTGATTCCCGGGGTTTGAAGATTCCAAAGCAGTAAAACTCAGCGCTTGGAGAACTGGGGAGCGCGGCGGGCGGCCTTCAGACCGTACTGAAATTCTTTGATTGCCGTTTTTCCTTGATATTCCGGGCTTTTCCGGCTTTCTGCCTCTCAGTTATCCGGTGTGCGGACCATAAAAAACGGCCTTTTTTCATTCAGCGACAGGTTGATGAAACGCACCATTTACTACCCCAAACAACTCCTCTGGTTTATTGTACTTCACTTTTGCATAAATGTCCATAGTTGTTTTGCTGTTTTCATGTCCGGCAAGGTATTGTACTGTCTTTGGATCAACGCCCGCATAGAGAAGATTGGTGATGTAAGTGTGCCGTAGCTGATGGGGTGTCACATCGAAGTCCAGCGTATATTTGATTTTGGGTTGATTCTTCTGGGTCATACCCAGCGTTGGAGTAACCGTATATTTGACACTCTCCCCATTTACATACTTATAATAGTTCCGGGGCTTAGTGGAGCGGACAACGACATACTGCCACACTCTTTGAAACTGCGAAGCAGCCAGTGGCTCTCCTTTGCTGTCAGCGATCACATAATCTGATATGGAATTTTCTTTCGCTTCTCTCAGACAATCCACCAAACACTTCGGTATCGGAATATCCCTTTTTGCTGCCGGAGTTTTTAGCACCGTAGAAATCACGGGTCTGTTATGCTCTGTACGCCATGCCCGTCTCACCGATAGATAAGGTGTATCCTCGATAGATAAGGTGTATCCTCGTCCAGAAATACACAATCCCATTGCAGTGCAAGAATTTCTTCCCGACGCAGACCGGAATACAAACCGAGCATAATAAACAAATATGGAGGAAGTCCCTTGACTGTATCCAGAAGCACAGCTACCTGCTGATCTGTCAATGCCTCCTTCTTTTTTGTCGGTTTTCCGCCTTTACCGGATATTCCTGCACAGGGGTTGTGTTCAAGGATTTTGTTTCGCTCTGCCGTATAAAAAATGCACTTGAGCAGCATATTGACCTTATTATATAAGCCTTCCGATTTCTTTGACAATGGAACAAGCGCCAGCCGAATATCGTCAGCGGTCACTTCTTCCATATACATCTCTCCCAGAGGTTTTATGATATAGTTTGTCATATCCCTCGTATAACCTCTGAGTGTAGACGCAGACACCTTTGCCGACTGCATCAGCAGCCACTTCTCTCCATACTCGGCTACTGTCGGGTGCTGCCGGTGAAAGATAATTTCTTCCACCTGCTTCCGGGCCTCTAACTGCTTCTCATACAATTCTTCACAAGTAGCGGCATACAAACTCAACTCTTTGCCATCTGCATCCATAATCCTGGTTCTGTAATACTGGATTCCTTTCAATGTAATGGTCCCGTACTTCGGGATCTGTGTTTTCTTTTTTGCCATCTTTGATCGTCCTTTCTTGATAATGTGTAGTCTCCGTATCTACACTCTCTTTTTATCAGAAAGCCTCGATTTAATCAAAGATACGGCTGATGCAAAACAAAGAGCGAGACATCCTTGCCTCGCTCCTGCTTTACTTCCTAATTTTATTATTACTGGGCAGCATCCCAGCTTGCAAACGCGCAGCTCATTGATCTGACCAGCTCATCCGGCCTGTTATACTTAACCTTTGCATAGATGTCCATGGTAATCTTGCTGCTTTCATGGCCTGCCAGGTATTGAACCGTTTTGGGATCTACCGACGCATGAATAAGGTTGGTGATGTAAGTATGCCGCAACTGATGGGGTGTTACCTCAAAGTCCAGGCTGTAAACCACTTTTCCGTTATGAGCGGCCTTTTCTCCCAAGACAGGTGTGACAGTATGCTTTACTCTTTTTCCATCTTCATACCGATAATAGCTTCGTTCCTTGACCGTTCTCGTAACAATATACTGCCACAGCCGCTTAAACTGCGTATAGGACAGCGGTTCGCCATCCCGGTTTGAAACCACATACTCCGAAGTCGAAGTTTCCTTTGCCTCTTTCAAACACTCAGCCAAACAAACAGGAAGGGGGATATTTCTCTCCGCAGCCTTGGTTTTCAATTCATCTGAGATCACCGGTCTGTTGTGTTCTGTATGCCATGCCCGCCTTACCGTCAGATATGGAGTATCTGTATCCAGATATACCGAATCCCATTGCAGAGCAAGAATTTCTTCCCGGCGCAGACCCGCATACAAACCGATCATGACAAAGACATAAGGCGGCAAATCTCGGATAGCATCCAAAAGGCGCTCTGCCTGTTCATCTGTCAAAGCCTGACGATCCTCTTGGGGAACACCGCCACCTTTTGTTGTCAGATAAACCGTCGGGTTATGGTCAATGATCCTGCTTTCCATCGCTGCGCGAAAGATAGACTTGTAAAGGATCACCACAGATTTATAAACCGATGCGGATTTCTTGGAAACCGGAACAAGGGCAAGCTGAATATCATCCAGGCTAACCTCTCCCATCCGTTTATCTCCCAATTCCGCTATAATATGCCGCCTGACCTTTGAGGTGTAATCCGTCAAAGTAGTAGCTCGTACATGAACCGACTGCATCAGCAGCCACTTTTCACAATACTCTGCAACTGTGGGCGTTTTCCGATGAAAAGTAGCATTCTCAATCTGTTCCAATGCAAGCGTTTCTTTGTTATATAGTTCTTCAGGTGTTTTTGCGTAGAGAGCTACGAGCTTTCCATTCGCATCTTTGATTCTGGTCCTATAATATAGGACACCTCTTTTCATAACTGTGCCATATTGGGGAAGCATTATTTTTCTATTTGCCAATTCCTCCACCTCCTAAGAATAGTCTCCAGCGCTGTACCTTTGTTTTATCAAACATCTCTGATTCCATCAAGGATACGGACCGGCTCACGATCTTCCGTTTCGAGGCTTACGGTAAGTTGTGCTTCTCTCAACAGGCTTTGCCCTGTGCGTACATTTTGCAATATACTCCTGGAGACCTGCCGCAGTAAAATACACACAGCCATTCTGAACATACTGCACATAAGAGATCAAGCCGTTGTTACGGGCGGCATCCAGCGTTGCTATGCTGATTCCTAAGATTTCAGCAGCTTCTTTTCGTGTAATGAGTTTTTCCATAGACCATATTCCCTCCAATCTATCAAGGTTATCATCGTGCTTTCAAAATCACATGAATACGCTGGCAGCCGAAACTGCCAGCGCATGGTATCTGATTTTGAATAGAAAACGGCCACCTAAGAAAGTAATCGCTTCCTATTTTAATATGACTCAATTCTCGCCACATTTGCCACGCAACCCTGACGCTGGGAACATAGCAGGTCTCCGCTGGCGCGGTTGTCATAACTCCGCAGCGTCGTTTTACTCGTGCGCCGCAGGGTTCCCCCCAAGTCTTTAGGAGGCCGTGAGGAAGTATCTTTAA
>OJRL01000127.1_pt1 | contig 77265 bp, 89 predicted proteins | sample 1599191 | NCBI WGS metagenome assembly OJRL01 (sample SAMN03922537, study PRJEB24848) | human gut metagenome | isolation source: stool sample | host: Homo sapiens | place: Germany | collected 2010-05
CAAGGCCGCCGCCCTGGCCTCCGCCCTGGTCAAGCAGCACTGCCATGTGGAGGTGATCCTGACCGAGCACGCCACCCAGTTCATCACGCCCCTCACCTTTGAACAGCTCACCGGGAACCGCGCCATGGTGGACACCTTCGACCGGAACTTCTCCCATCAGGTAGAGCACATTGCCCTGGCCCGACGCACCGACCTGGTGCTGGTGGCTCCCGCCACCGCCAATGTGTGCGCCAAGCTGGCCCACGGCCTGGCGGACGATATGCTTACCACCACGATCCTGGCCTGCCGCTGCCCGAAGCTCATCGCCCCCGCTATGAACACCGGGATGTTTGAAAACCCGGTGACTCAGGACAATCTGGATCTGCTCCGGAAATACGGCTGGGAGGTCATCGCCCCCGCCTCCGGCCGGCTGGCCTGCGGCGACGTGGGGGCGGGCAAGCTCCCGGAGCCAGACATTCTCCTCCAGTACGTTCTGCGCCGGCTTGCCCTCCCCCACGACCTGGAGGGCAGGCGGGTGCTGGTCACCGCCGGCCCCACCCAGGAGCCGCTGGATCCGGTGCGCTACCTCACCAACCACTCCTCCGGAAAAATGGGCTATGCCATCGCCCGGATGGCCATGCTCCGGGGGGCCAAGGTCACCCTCATCTCCGGCCCCACCGCTCTGACGCCCCCTCCCTTTGTGGAGGTAGTCCCCGTCGTCTCTGCTCAGGATATGTTTGAGGCAGTGGCCGCCCGGCAGGAGCAGGCTGACTTTATCTTCAAGGCCGCCGCTGTGGCGGACTACACCCCCGCCGATTACAGCGACAACAAGATGAAAAAGAAGGACGGCGACCTGTCCATCCCCCTCAAGCGGACCCAGGATATTTTGCAGCACCTGGGCAGCCACCGCCGCCCGGGCCAGGTGATCTGCGGCTTCTCTATGGAGACCCAGAATATGCTGGAAAACAGCCAGGCCAAGCTGGTCAAGAAAAATGTGGATATGATCTGTGCCAACAATTTGAAGGTAGCCGGAGCCGGCTTTGGTGTGGACACCAACGTAATCACCCTCATCACCCCCCAGGGCGCGGAGGAGCTCCCCCTTCTTTCTAAGGAGGAGGCCGCCAACCGCATCCTGGACGCCGCCATGGCCCTGGCAGACCGCTGATTGCATCGAGAACACCTTGCTTTTTCAGTCCGGCGGCACAAACCGGCGCCCAGCACAAAACAGACCCGGAGGATCGCTCCTCCGGGTCTGTTGTCATGCAAATCTTGTTGACGCCGCGGGATCAGGCCAGGGCCTTCTTAGCGGTCTCGGTCAGCTGGGTGAACGCAGCCTTGTCGCTCACAGCCAGCTCAGCCAGCATCTTGCGGTTGATCACGATGCCGGCCTTCTTCAGGCCGTTCATAAAGGTGGAGTAGTTCATCCCGTTCATCTTGCAGGCGGCGTTGATCCGGGTGATCCACAGCTGACGGAAGTCGCGCTTCTTCAGCTTACGGCCGGTGTAAGCGTACACGCCGGACTTCATCACGGCCTGGTTGGCCATCTTGAAGTGCTTGGACTTGGAACCCCAGTAGCCCTTCGCCATCTTGAGGATCTTATTTCTTCTCTTGCGCGTCATCATCGCGCCCTTCACTCTTGCCATTGTACTCTGCCTCCTTCTCTCTTACTTGTACAGGATCATGCGCTTGATGGCAGCCTCGTTGGTCTTATCCGCGTAGCCGCCCTTGCGGAGGCCTCTCTTCAGCTTGGTGGTCTTGCCGTGGCCGTTCAGCAGGTGGCGCTTACCGGCGTGGGCGCGTTTGACCTTGCCGTTCTTCGTGAGAGCGAAACGCTTCTTCGCGCCGCTGTGGGTCTTGATCTTCGGCATAACAGAAAACTCCTTTTCGACTTACTTTTTGGTATCCTTCGCAGGCTTGGGCGACAGGAAAATGGACATGTGACGCCCCTCCAGCTTCGGACTTTTATCCATCACGGCGGTCTCGCCGCAGGATTCGGCAAACTTCAGCAGCAGATCCTGGCCGATGTTGGTGTGCGCCATCTCACGGCCGCGGAACCGAACCGTGATCTTGCACCGGTTGCCGTCCGCCAGGAACTTCTGCGCATTGCGCAGCTTCACATTGAAGTCGTTGACGTCAATGCTGGGGGACATCCGGATCTCCTTGATCTCCACCACGCGCTGATTCTTGCGTGCTTCCTTCTCGCGCTTGGTCTGCTCGAAGCGGTACTTGCCGTAATCCATCAGCTTGCATACCGGGGGCACAGCGTTAGGAGAGATCTTCACCAGATCCAGATTCCGTTCCTCCGCCAGGCGCAGGGCCTCCTGAGAGGACATGATGCCCAGCTGTTCGCCACTCTCAGAGATCAGGCGGATCTCCTTATCCCGGATCTCTTCGTTTGTTTGATGACCTGTGTTAGCGATGGGAAAGCACCTCCAAACAAAAAATAAAACGCGTCTGCCTGAATGGCACCCGCGTCACAACAAAACCGCGCCGGACATTCCGGCGAAGATTGTACATTGTTGACCCTTTGGCTCTGGCCTGGGGTGAGGACGGGGCACCGTTCCTGCTTTCTTGTTCCTAAGCATTCTACCAGAGCCAAACTCCGCTGTCAACCCCTTTTTGAATTTTTTCACCGCCCCGCCGCCGGCCTCTGCCCCTGCCCATTTACATAATTTCATCCTAACCGCCCCGCAGTACAAAGAGTTATACACACTTTCCACATGTTTTTCAACATAAATCGTGAAAAATTCCACTGTATTGCGGAATTTTCGCCGCTTTCTTTCCACACGGTTCGACACGCCTCCCTACGCTCCCTTCTGTATGGTTACATAACGCTTTTTACAAGGCCGCACCTCTGCACATCCAGACAGAACAGGGCCCCCGGAAAGCCCATTCTTTCCGAGGGCCCGCAGTCTGGACCTGGTTCTTAAATACGGTAAAGGTGCGCAGCCGTTATCCCAGGGAGATGTCCCGGTTGGCGTACGCGTTCAGCTCCATTCCGGCGGTGTGGCCCGCCTGGTACTCATAAAAGCCCTGACAGCCGATCATGGCGGCGTTGTCCCCGCAGTACTTCAGCTCCGGGAGGTAGAGCCGATCCCCGCTCCGGGCGCAGGCCGCCTGGAGATCCGCCCGGATCCGCCGGTTGGCGGCCACACCTCCGGCCACCGCCACCTGGCCATAGCCCTTTGCCCGGGCCGCCGCCATCACCCGGGGCACCAGGGACTCGCTCACCGCCCGGCCGAAGCTGGCCGCGAAGTCCCGCAGATCCAGCGTCTCCCCCTTCTGCTCCGCGTTGTGGATCAGATTCAGGCTGGCGGTCTTAAGGCCGGAGAAGGACATATCCAGTTCATGGCCGGACACATGGGCCCGGGGCAGCTCATAGCGGCTGTCATCTCCCCCGTCCGCAAGGCGGTCCATGGGACCGCCGCCGGGGTAGCCGATGCCCAGCACCCGGGCCACCTTGTCAAAGCACTCCCCCGCCGCATCATCCCGGGTGCCGCCCAGCACCTCCATCTCCGTATAGGAGCGCACATCCACCACCAGGGTGGTCCCGCCGGAGACACACAGGCAGACGAAGGGCGGCTTCAGGTCTGGGTGGGTGATGTAGTTGGCGGCGATGTGGCCCCGCACATGGTGGACCGGGATCAGAGGGAGATCCAGGGCCATAGCCGCTCCCTTGGCGAAATTCACCCCCACCAGCACCGCGCCGATGAGGCCGGGGCCGTAGGTGACCGCCACGGCGTCCAGATCCCGCTTGGTCAGGCCCGCCTGATCTACCGCCTGATCGGCCAGGCCGGTCACCGCCTCCACGTGCTTTCGAGAGGCGATCTCAGGCACCACGCCGCCGTAAATGGTGTGCATCTCGATTTGTGACGCGATGCAGTTGGACAGCACCGTCCTCCCGTCCCGCACCACAGCGGCGGCGGTCTCGTCACAGGAGGACTCAATGGCTAGAATATTCACAAAAGGCTCCCCTTTCCCATGGTTTTCCTCAGTACAGCTTTTCCCGCTCCATCACACTGTCGATCCGGTTGAAGCGCTTGCTGTCCTTCACATCCTTTCTCCCGCTCACAGACAGAAGAATGACCTCCGACAGGCTCAGCGGGGCGACGTAGGAGTTGGTGAAGCCCAGACCGTCCACCTGGGCCGTGACCACCACATCCGCCTTGTTCGCCAGCGGGCTGGTCCGGCGGTCTGTCATCAAGATCACCTTCGCCCCACTCTCCCGGGCGATCTCCATCAAAGGCCGGGCGATCTCGGAGTACCGGGGAAAGCTGTACAGGAACAGGCAGTCCCGCTCCGTGATGTCCAACAGGTTTTCCACCGCCGTGGCGTCCGCGTGGAGGATGGGCACCACATGGGGGGTGAGGAACAGGAGCTTGCTGGCCATATACTGGGCACAGCAGGCTGTCCCCCGGAAGCCTGCGATATACTTCCGGTCGCTGCGCAGGAGAATGTCCACGATCTGCTCCACCGTACCCTGATCCAGCTGGGCATAGCTTTTTTGCAGATTGTTCAGCGTATATTGGCTCACGTCGCTGATCAGGCTGCCGGAGCCCAGGTGCTCCAGGGTGCGGAGGTACTTCTCCCCGGGAGTCAGATCCGGCTGAGCCCGGTCGATCTGGCGGGCAGTCCGGGCGTTCATCTCGCTCCGGAAGTCCGCATATCCCTTAAAGCCCAGCTTGCGGATGAAGCGGATCACCGAGGTGTCGCTCACCCCAATCTCCTCCGCCATCGTTGTGGAAGTCTGAAATCCAATGGTGCTCAGATGGGCCAAAATATATTCCGCAATCTCCGCGTCCGTCCGGGTCAGCGTCATACTTTGAATTTTTCGTACCAGATCTTCCATGTTTCTATCCTCCGGCTCACAGTTTGACCAGAAAAGGATACCACAGAAGTCCTCTATGGTCAATTCCAGCAAAAAAAGAAACCGCGGCACAGCAGCTGTACCGCAGTTTTTTACAGTTTTCCCACAAGGAGAACCGTCTTATGCCGTTTTTCTGCGCTTTCTTCCGATCCCGGTCATAATACTCAGGAAGAAAATAATCAGCAGACCCCAGCAGTGGAAATTGTAGGGCAGGAAGTCCAGGAAGGAGAAGGTCGCAGGCACACCGGCTACTCCGGTCGCCACGCCGGTGATGACCAGCGCGGGATTGCCGTGGGGGATCAGTCCATTCGTGCCGCAGGCAGTGGCATCCAGAATGTTCGCGCTGCGGCTGTGGTCGGCCTCATCCTTGTAGTCATCCATCAGAGTCCGAACAAAGGGCCCGGTGAAGATGATGGTATTGGTGGAGCTGTGGGTCGCCACGACGCCGAAGATCGCCATAAAATATGCGATCAGCTCCGCGCTGCGGATGGTCCTGCACTTGGTGATGATCCAGGAAGCAAAGGCATCCATGGCGCCGCTCTTGGTGGGGATCTGGATCATCATCACGATCAGGCAGGAGACGATGGCCACATTGGCCATACTGCCCATGCCGGAGGCGATCGGGCTGTCATCGCTGAACAGCACAGCGGGATCCAGAACGCCCAGAACCAGACTGAAGAAAATGACCAGCACATTGGAGAGGAGCAGCGCGGAGACCAGTCCCCAGCCCTTGTACATCAGCAGGACCAGGACCACAGGGACCAGCAGGAATACCAGGGACTTGGCGGAGGAGGGATCCGCCTCAATGACCGCGCGTCCCCCCGCCGACTGGGACAGACCGATCACAATATAGAGGATCCCGGAAATAATCCCCACAGTCATGGAATAGGGCAGCCGGGTCCGCACCGCCTCCTGCACTGTGACGCCCTGAGTCTGGGAAGAGGCGATTGTCGTATCAGAGATAGGTGCGAGGTTGTCCCCAAAAATCGAACCGCTGACCACCGCGCCGCACATCAGGCCCATATCGATACCCAGCTCCCCCGCCAGAGGACACATCACCGCAGAAACGGCAGTCACAGTACCGGTGGAGGTCCCGCAGGCAGTAGAGATCACCACGCAGATCAAAAATGCCACCACGGGGATAAAGCCGGTATTGACATGAAGCTCAGCCACCACCCAGATCAGCGCCTGGATCAGGCCGCTGGTTTTCAGCAGGGAGGACAGCAGACCGGCCATAAAGAAGGCCACACAGATCACACAGAACATGGATTCCCGCAATCCGGCCAGCATCTCTTCTCCGTACGCCTTGCGGTCCTTTGCCAGAACCAGGCCCAGGACCAGAGTGAAAAACAGCGCCACCATCATGCTCTTCGTGCCGCCTCCGCGGCCCAGGAGCAGATACATAATACCCAGAATCGCTGCTGCCACACACAGCCAAGCAGTGACGTGCCCGCCATAGTAGCTGACCGCATACTCTTTCTTTTTCTCCATTGTTTGCGCTCTCCCTTTCCAGCTTATTGCTTAGTGAAGCGCCGCCAGTGCCTGTTCCATCCGGTCCAGCGCTTTCTCCAGGTTCTCCATCGAATTGGAGTAGGAAATCCGGATCTTACCGGGAACGTTATATGCCTCGCCGGGGACCGTGGAGATCAGAGCTTCGTCCAGCAGATACTGGCACAGCTCCACCGCCGTCTCGATTTTCCGGCCGCCGAAGGATTTTCCCAGATAGAGCTGCACATCGGGGTACACATAGAATGCGCCCTTGACGTCGGGACAGGTGATCCCCGGGATCCTGTTCAGCCGGTCCACCACATAATCCTTGCGCCTTCTGAACTCCTCCACCATGACCTCCAGGTCGTGCTGGGGGCCTCTCAGCGCCTCCACCGCCGCCTTCTGTGAAATGGCGCTGGTGGCGGAGGTGGTCTGGCTCTGCACCGCCATGATCCCCTTGATCACATCGGCCCGGGCGGCGGCATAGCCGATCCTCCAGCCGGTCATGGCGTAGGCCTTGGAGAAGCCGTTCACTGTAACGGTCCGGTCCCTGACCTCCTGAGAGATAGAGGCTACACTGAAGTGCTCCGCTCCATCATAGACCAGCTTCTCATAGATCTCGTCGGCCACAACGAAGAAATCGTGCTCCACCGCCAGTGCTGCCAGCTTTCTCAGGCTCTCCTCACTGTATACTGCCCCTGTGGGGTTGTTGGGGGTGCAGATGACGATGGCCTTGGTCCTGGGGGTGATGGCCTTCTCGATGGCGTCCAGATCCAGCTCATAGTTGTCCTCCCGCACCGGGACGAACACCGGCGTCGCGCCGGCCAGGCGGATCATCTCGGTATAGCTCACCCAGCAGGGAATAGGCAGCAGGACCTCATCTCCTGGGCCGGCAAGGACCATCATTGCGCTGGCGATGGCCTGCTTGGCACCCACCGCTGTGGTCACCTCGTTCAGCGCATACTCTACACCGTTGTCCTCTCTCAGCTTCTTCACGATCTCCTGGCGCAGCTCCAGGATCCCGTTGCCGGGGGTATACTTTGTAAAGTTATCCGCGATCGCTTTCATACCAGCTACTTTGATGTAATCAGGGGTCCCAAAATCAGGCTCCCCTACATTCAGGGAAATAATGTCCTTTCCCTGACGCTTCAGCTCCGCCACCTTGGCGATCAGCGCCGAGGTGGGAGAGCCGCTGAATTTGTTCATGCGTTCCGCAAGTGTGGTTGCCATGGTTCACGATTCCTTTCCTTCACGTTCTGCCTGGACGAAACAATGTGTCGATACTCCTTTGCTTACTCCCCGTACATCCCGTCAATAAACTCGGTCTTTTTCTCCTCCAGCTTTTTCCGCACCCAGGCCCGGTTGGAGTTCCCGTTCCGGGCCGCCTCCACCTTAGCGGCGTCCTGCTCATGGAACTTTCCCGCCGCCTCCAGCACCTCAGGGGCGTCCTTCAGAGGCACCACGATGATCCCATCGGCATCCGCTACGATGATGTCCCCGGGATGGACGCTGATGCCGCCGCAGGCGATGGGGACGTTGACCTCTCCAGGTCCCTCCTTGTGGGGGCCGCCGGGGGTGGATCCCGTGGCGTACACCGGCAGATCCATCTCCCGCAGGGCGTCCACATCCCGGACCGGGCCGTCGATCACCAGCCCGCCCAGCTTCTTCTGATACTTGGCATAGGTGAACATGATCTCCCCCATGAGGGAGCGGGTGGTATCCTCGTCATTGGACAACACGATGACGTCTCCCGGCTGGGCCATATCCAGGGCCTGATGGAGAAACAGGTTGTCCCCTGCCCGCGCCTTGACGGTCAGGGCAGGGCCCGCCATGATCCCCTGAAAGCCGCTCATCAGCCGGATCCTGGGATTCATGGCGCAGGAGCGGCCCATGGTATCCGCGATATTGGCCGCCGGGAGACCGACGAATCCCTCCAGCAGCTCCTGACTTGGCATGGGGCGCTTCAAAAACACACGATTTCCGATGGACATTTTTCTTGCCTTCTTTCTGCTCCGGAGTGTTGTTGTTGAACTGTCTCCATTTTAATTTATTGAAGAATATTTGTCAACAACTATTGAATGTTTAGAATATTTTTCTGCATAATAGACAACACAAAAAATCCCACCTGCCGGTTTTCCAACACCAGCAGATGGGATCCTCCTCATTTTGTTTTATTTTTCAGTTTACCGCAACTTTTTGAAGTCTCTGGTCATAATGACCGCATCCTCTTTGGGCTTGGTGTAATAGTCCTTCCGGCGCCCCGCCTCCTCAAAGCCGTGCTTGCGGTACAAGGCGATCGCCGGTTCGTTGGAGGCCCGCACCTCCAGCGTGAGGAAGGCCAGATTGGCCGCGCCGAACCGGCAGAACACATCCAGCAGCTCGTCCGCCACGCCGTGGCGGCGGGCGTTGGGGTCCACAGCGATGTTGTCGATGTAGCCCTCGTCCAGCACCACATGGAGGCCCGCGTAGCCCAGCAGGCCCCCGTCCTCCGATTCAGCCACGATAAAGCTGGCCTGGGCGTCGAAGAGCGCCTCGGTGAGCATGGCCTCACTCCAGGGGGCGGAGAAGCATTCCCGCTCCAGCTCCGCGATCTGACCGACATGACTGCGGTCCATAGGCACGATGGTATATTCCATAATAACTCCTTTTTTCAAGATTTCTTAATAATTTCCGCCTTGTCTTTTCCCTTGCAATCCGGTACAATGGATGGACAATCGGTATGCTGTCCCCTTGATTATATCCGGACAGACTCCCTTTGACAAGCCGTCTTTCGCCGGCCGTCCTCCGCCGCGGCCGGCGTCCGCCAGAAAGGAATTCCTGATGAAAAAACTTTTCTCCCTCCTGCTCTCCGCCGCACTCCTGTCCGGTCTGCTGGTCACCGGAGCGTCGGCCGCCACCCTTCAGAGCAACCAGGCCGTCTACCAGCTCTCCCAGGACCCCCTGGGCACAGAGCCCTTCTCCTACTCCGCCACCGAGACCCACTCCGCCACCCTGGTCCCTGTGGGGACCGCCATCCAGAGCGGCGGAGACGGGCTGCTGCTGGTGGAGGTGTTCCTCTACCACGAGGCGGAGAAGCACTGGAACCTGGACTCCATGCTCTCCGGACAGAGCCAGCTCACCATCCGGGACGGGGACCACATCTACCACATCTCCACCATGGATCCCAGCAGCTCTGAGCCCAACGCCGTCCTTGACCGGGGCATCTGGGTCAAGGGACAGAGCACCGGCGAAGTCCAGCCCGTCACCGTCACCGGAGAGCCGGTGGACGACTGGGCGGCCAATCTGGTCAACGAGGCCATCGCCAAGGACCTCTTCCCCGCCCACCTGAAGGGTCAGGACCTGCGGGAGCCCATCACCCGCACCCAGTTCGCCGCCCTGTCGGTTCGTCTGTATGAGGCCATGAGCGGCCAGACCATCCCCGCCTTCACAGGGACCAATCCCTTCACCGACACCACCGACCCCGAGGTGCTCAAGGCCTACTCCATGGGCTTTACCTCCGGTGTGAGCAGCACCGCCTTCGGCGCCGGGACCCAGCTGAACCGGGAGCAGGCGGCCACCATGCTCTCCGCCGTCTACCGGAAGCTGGGCGGTACCATCCCGCCTCAGGAGGCCGCTCCCTTCTCTGACCGCGGCTCTATCTCCGCCTGGGCCATGGACAGCGTGTGCTTCGCAGCCTCCAAGGGCGTTATCTCCGGCTATGAGGATGGCCGCTTCGGTCCAAAAGACTCCGCCCAGCGGCAGGCCTGCCTCATCATGGCCCTGCGGATGCAGCAGAAGCTGGGCAGCAGCGCCGCCATCTGAGCGGCACCACAGAATTTTTCGCATAACAGGGGCTCCGGATCACTCCGGAGCCCCTGCGTTTTTTCTCTTATGACAGGCTCAGTGGGACTCGGCCCAGGAGCGGCCCGCATGGGTCTCAGCCAGCAGGGGGACGGACAGGGCGGCGACCCCCTCCATCTCCTCCTCTACCAGCTTACAGACCGTCTCCGCCTCCGACTCCGGGCACTCCACGATCAGCTCGTCGTGGACCTGTAGGACCAGACGGCCCTCCAGTCCCTCCGCCTTCAGGCGGTCCCGCACCCGGATCATGGCCAGCTTGATGATGTCGGCCGCAGTGCCCTGGATGGGGGCGTTCAGGGCCACCCGCTCGCCGAAGGAGCGGGTGTTGAAGTTGGAGGACTTCAGCTCCGGCACCCAGCGGCGGCGGCCGTACAGGGTGGAGACAAAGCCCTGCTCCCTGGCCTGCTCCACCACCGCGTCCATATAGGCCCGCACCCCGGCGTAGTGGGCAAAGTACTTGTCCATATACTCCTTGGCCTCGGCCACGGTGACCCCGATGTCCTGGGACAGGGAGAAGGGGGAAATGCCGTACACGATACCGAAGTTCACCGCCTTGGCGCTGCGGCGCATGAGGGGGGTGACCTCTGACCGCGCCACACCGAACACCTGGGCGGCGGTGATGGTATGGATGTCCTCTCCGCTTCGGAAGCCGTCGATCATGGCCTTGTCCCCGGCGATATGGGCCAGCAGCCGCAGCTCGATCTGGGAGTAGTCCGCGTCCACCAGCACCTTCCCCGCCGGGGCCACGAACATTTTCCGCAGCTCCGCCCCCAGCTCCGTGCGGACGGGGATGTTCTGAAGGTTCGGCTCCGTGGAGCTGAGCCGTCCGGTGGCGGTGACAGTGTTCTGGAAGGAGGTGTGGATCCGTCCGTCCGGAGCGATCACCTTGCCCAAACCGTCGGCATAGGTGGATTTCAGCTTGGTGAGCTGGCGGTACTCCAGGATCTCCTCGATGATGGGGTGCTGTCCCCGCAGCTTCTCCAGCACCTCTGCGTTGGTGGACCACCCTGTCTTGGTCTTTTTCACCGGCGGCAGGCCCAGACGCTCAAAGAGCACCTGGCCCAGCTGCTGGGTGGAATTGATATTGAAGGTGTCCTCTCCGGCCAGATCATAGATCCTGGCCTGGACCTGCCCGATCCGTTCGGACAGCATCTCTCCGAACTGCACCAGGGCGCCCCGGTCCACCAGCACGCCCTCCTCCTCCATCTCGGCCAGCACAGAGCAGAGAGGCAGTTCGATCTGCTGGTACAGCTCCCACAGCTCCAGTTCCTCCAGCCGGCTGGTGAGGGCGGTGCGCAGGGCCCCGATGAGGACGGCGTGAACCGTCAGGGCGGCAGTGGGGACCGCCGGATCGGACAGCGGACCAAAGGCCCCCTCGTCCAAGTAGTCGGCCGCCCTGGGAGGCTGGAAGTTGAAATAGGCAAGTCCCAGCTTCTCCAGGTCATAGCTTCCGTCAGTGGGGGCCAGCAGATAGGCAGCCACCTCCGTATCAAACCCGAAGCCGCCGGGGACGATCCCCTCCGCCAGCAGGGTCCGCCACAGAGACTTCAGCCCGTGTACGGCCTTCCGGATGCGTCCATCAGAGAACAGGATCCGCAGAAAATCGTTGTGGCAGTTCCATTGGTCCGCAAAAAACAGGGCCGCGCGGCGTTCTCCCTCCGGCTCCTCCCACGCCACGCACACCACATCCAGAGAGGGCAGGGCCAGCACGCTCACCCAGTCCCGCTCCCGCCAAAGGTCCAGAAGCTCCTCCATCCGGTCCCGGCTGTCCACCGTCTCGCTGACGCAGGAACCGTCGAACGTCTCCCCGGCGCTTTTCTTCTCGCCCTGGGGCGCGGTGAGTCCGTATTTGTCAATGAGCTTGGCAAACTCCAGGTCCAGGAACAGCTGGTACAGGGCGTCGTTGTCGGCCTCCCGGCACAGGTTCTGCTCCGGATCGAACTCGATTGGGGCGTCGGTGTGGATGGTGGCCAGGTCATAGGACATTCGGGCCATCTCCTCCCCCTCCGCCAGCTTTTTCACCACACCGGGCTTGGCCGGCGTCCCGGGGGCCATCTCCGGGGCGGGCATGGCGGCATACAGGGCGTCAATGGAATGATACCGCTGGACCAGGGCCATGGCGGTCTTTTCCCCCACCCCCTTGACCCCGGGGATATTGTCGGAGCTGTCCCCCATCAGGGCCTTCAGGTCCACAATGTGGATGGGATCGAAGCCGTACTGCTCCCAGAAGGCGTCCGGGGTCATATCTTTGGTGGTGGTGCGGCCCATGCGGGTGGACACCAGCTTGACGGTGGTGGTATCGGTGACCAGCTGGAGAGAGTCCTTGTCCCCCGTGACGATCACCGTCGCCCAGCCGGCGGCGGTGTCCTTTACCGAGATGGTGCCGATGAGATCATCGGCCTCCCAGCCGTCCAGCTCATACATGGGGATTTTCATGGCCGCCAGCACCTCCTTCAGCAGAGGCATCTGACTGGCCAGCTCGTCTGGCATCCCCTTCCGCTGGGCCTTATAGCCCTCATAGGCCAGATGGCGGAAGGTGGGGGCCTTTCGGTCAAAGGTGACGCACAGGGCATCCGGCTGCTCCTCGTCCAGCAGCTTATTCAAAATATTCAAAAACCCAAGGATCGCATTGGTGGGCTGTCCCGTCCGGGTGGTGAGATTCTGGCTCACCCCATAAAAGGCCCGGTTGACAATGGAGTTGCCATCCAGAACCATCAGCTTTTTCATGTGGGTATCCTCCCTTTTCCGCCGTACGCGGCCAAGTCGTATCGACCATAGTATATCAGCTTTCCCGGGACCGGGCAAGGAAAACCGGGGGCCGCGGCTCTGCGCGGTCCCCGGTCCGGAGCATAGTTTATCGTGGCGGTCTCTCAGCCTTTCAGCTTCTCCGCCAGCACCGCAGCCCGGTCCTCCGCCGCCCGCAGGATGGCCTCCGGGTCATTTTCCCGGACGTCCAGCCCCTCGGCGGACAGGCAGTGAGCGGCCGGGATGCCGAACATCTTCCCCAGCCCCCTTATATAGTCGAAGCCGAAGTTTTTCCCCTCCAGAGGGCCCCCGGCAGTGGTGATATAGACCAGCTCCTCCGCCCGGCACAGCCCCTCCTGGACCCCTTCACGGGTGTAGTGGAAAGTGACCCCCAGGGTGCAGGTCCACTCCAGGTAGATCTTCAGTGCTGCCGGGAAGGTCATATCCCAGTCCGGAGCGGCGATCACCACCAGATCGGCCTGGGCCATCTCCCGGGCCGGCTCGAACATAGGGCCGGCGGTATCCACCTCCGCCTTCCGGTCCCGCTCCTGGGCCAGCGCCCCGGTGAGCACCGGCAGCTCACAGCCCGTCAGGTCCCGCTCCTTGACCACTGCCTCCGGCCAGCGGGTCCGGCAGGCCGCCAGAAACGCCTGGCTCAACCGCCAGGTGCGGGACTGCTCCGGCCCACGCATACACGCGTTGACAAATAAGATCTGCTTCATTTCTATTACTCCTCCTAACCCGCGCGCCCAGTGCTCAGGGCGCTCCGGGCCGTTTTCACCAGATATTCCATCGCCTGCACCGGATAACGGCCCGCCGCAGTCTCTCCGGTCAGCATCAGGGCGTCAGAGCCGTCCAGCACCGCGTTGTAGATATCGCACACCTCCGCCCGGGTGGGTACCGCCCGCTGCTCCATAGACCACAGCAGCTGGGTCACCACAAAGAAGGACCGCCCCGCCGTCCGGCACCGGGCGGCGATGCCCTTCTGCGCGGCGGGCAGCTCCCACAGCGGCATACTGTTCCCCAGATCGCCCCGGGCAATACAGATCACATCGGATGCATCTATGATCTCGTCCAGCTTCTCTATGCCCAGCTGGTTCTCGATCTTCGCCATCACCCGCACCCGCTCCAGGCCGCGCTCCGCAAGGGCCCCTCGCAGCACCGCCAGGTCCTCCGCCCCCCGCACGAAGGGCTGGAGCACGTCGGTCACTCCGCACCGGGCCGCCCAGTCCAGATTCCGCCGGTCCTCCTCCGTCAGGGCAGGGGTGTCCGGCTGGACCCCCAGGATCGCCATGCTCTTCCGGCTCTTGAGCAATCCCCCCCGCTCCACCTGGCACAGCAGGGCGTCCGGGCGCTCCTCCACCACTGTCAGAAGCAGGGCGCTGTCATCCAGAGAGATCTCATCCCCCGTCCGGGCGGCCGCCAACGCGGCGGCGGGCACAGGGATCCCCCCCGCGCCCAACAGGACCTCCGCCCCCTCGGCCAGGGAAACCGGCTCCTTCAGCGTCCCTACCCGCAGTTCCGGGCCCTGGAGGTCCACGATCAGCTTGGCCTCCACCCCCGCCTGCCGGGCCGCGGGCCAAAACCGCTCCTCCAGCAGAGGGGCACACGCCTCCAGCGTGGTGTGGGACAGGTTCAGCCGCGCGCCTGTCATCCCCGCCCGGAACAGCGCCTCCAGCGTCTCCCGCTCCCAGCAGGCATCCCCCAGCGTACCATAAAACTCCATGTGATCTTCCTCCCGCCTGTTTGCCTTTTCCTCTATTATGGCCCACTTTTCCGCCGCCGTCAACCGGGCACACAAAAGGAACGGGCGGAGCCGGTGGCTCCGCCCGTTCCAGGCTCAGCTTTCATTCAGGCCAGGACCGCCTCCAGCGCGGCCCAGCCGTTCCGCTCCCGCTTCCGGGTCACCCGCAGGCCGCTGCGGGCCAGGGCCTCCGCCACCTCGTGGGCCCGGCTGTCGAGGATACCGGAGCAGAGGAACACACCGCCCTCGGCCAGCAGGCCCGGCACCTGGGGCGCCAGGGGGATGATCACATCGGCCACAATGTTGGCCAGCACCAGCTGGTACCGCTCCTGGGCCAGCTCTGCCGCTAAGGCCCGGTCAGTGAGCACATCCCCCGCCCGGACAGTATAGCGTTCCTTCCCGATCCCGTTGAGAGCGGCGTTCTCATAGGCCACATCCACCGCCTTGGGGTCGATGTCCACCGCAGAGGCCCGCTCTGCCCCCAGCACCAGGGCCGCGATGGACAGGATGCCGCTGCCGCAGCCCAGGTCCAGCACCCGGTCTCCCTGCCGGGTGTGGGCCTCCACACCCTCCAGGCACAGCTGGGTGGAGGCGTGGGACCCCGTCCCGAAGGTGAGCCCCGGGTTCAGATAGAAGGGGACCCGCCCCTGGGGGACCGGCTCCTCCCGCTCCCACTGGGGAACCACATAGAGGCGCTCTCCGATGGACAGCGGCTTATAGTACTTCTGCCAGCTGTACGCCCAGTCGTTGTCCACCAGGGTGCGGGTGGTGTACTCGCACTCCAGGCCCCGGGTGTACCGCTCCAACTGGGTCCGGCCGTCCGCGTCGTCCGTGACATAGAACTTCACCCGGGTGACCCCCCGCATCCGCTCCATCAGCTCCTGATCCACATAGTCCCAGTACTGCCGGTTCTGCTCCAGGAACTGCTGGAACTCCGTCTCGTCCTCAATGACCAGCCCGGTCATCCCCGCCGCCGTCAGCTTGGCCGTGATCTCATCCAGCCGCTCCGGGGTGGTGTTGATGGCAACCTCCAGCCACTTGATCTCATCCATAGTACGATTCCTTCCCCATGTCATGATAATGTCAGCCGGAGCCGCTCAGCGCTCCGTCCCCAGATAGAACAGGGCCAGCGTCCCCGGCCCGGAGTGCGCCCCGATGACCGGCCCCACATAGTTGATGCGGACGTCCCGGGTCCCAAAGCGCTCCCGCACCATCTCCGCCACCTTGTTCGCGTCCCCGCGGCAGTCCCCGTGGCTGATGAACACGGTCTCCCGCCCCTCATCCGTCACCGTCTTTTCCATCCGGTCCACCAGGGTCTTCAGGGAGGCGTGACGGCCCCGGGCCTTTCCCACGGCGGTCAGCCTGCCCTCCTGGTCCACATGGAGCAGCGGCTTGATCTGGAGCATAGAGCCCAGCACAGCTGTGGTGGCCGTGATCCGCCCGCCCCGCTTTAAAAACTTCAGATCCTGTACGGTGAACTGGTGGCACACCGCCTGCTTATGGGTCTCCGCCCAGTCCCTGACCTCCTCAATGGTGCGTCCCTTCTTCTGCTCCCGGGCGGCCAGCCAAACCAGCAGGCCCTGCCCCAGGGAGGCGCACAGAGTATCCACCACATAAAGTTTCCGCTGGGGATACCGCTCCCGCAGCTCCTCCGCCGCCACCTCGGCGGAATTACAGGTCGTGGACAGCCCGGAGGAGAAGGCCAGGATGAGCACATCCTTCCCCGCCTGAAGCAGGGGCTCCACCGTATCGGTGTAGGCCGCTACATTGACGGCGGAGGTGGTGGCCAGCTCCCCCGCCCGGAGCATATCGTAAAACAGCGCCGGGTCCATCTCCCGATTGTCCGGAGTGTTCTCATAGGTCTCCCCCTGGATGGTAAAGCTCAGGGGCAGGACGGTCACACCGGCCTCCCGGACCATCTCCGCACTCAGGTCGGCGGAGGAGTCGGTTAGGATCACATAATCAGGCATTGCACAACCTCCTTGATCGTATCGTCATACCACAGGGCACACGCTCCGCCGGAGGCAGAGCACTTCCCATCACCTTTTTCCTTTGGCCCGGTGCTCCTCCTCCGGAGGCTGGAGGATGTCCAGCAGCCGGGCGCAGGCCAGCTGGGCCGCATAGCTGCGCAGCGCCAGGTCCAGGGCCATCCGGGCCAGATCCTCCCTCTGGGCGGCGGGGTCGATGGAGGACGCCGTATCCGTGAGCGCCCGGTCCAGGGCCGCGCAGAAGTACTGGTACAACTCCTCCGGCGTCTTGTCCCGCGCCTCTCCCGCCGCGATGAGGATGCCCATATCCCGGACGGACAGCACCTTTTTCAGGGCGCACACCGCCGTCAGGTACCCCAAGTGGATAGGGCCGTACCGCTTCCCAGCCGCCCGGGGCACCAGCCCCTCCTTGATATAGTTGTTCACCATGGCGGAGGTCAGTTCCTCGCTGTCATCAAAGTGGATCAGCTGGCGGGGCAGATAGGAGATGATCTGATCCATATACAGGGCGATGTCCGGCAGCTCCCGCCAGTCGGCGGGGCGCTCCTGTTCCAGGCGCCGCTTCAGGTCCAGCAGTTCTTCCATACCCGTCTCCCCTTGTCTCTGGTTTCTCTCCCGCCTCTGTCCGGGCCGTCCGGATCATGGACGGGATAATCCGATAATCATTATGCTATCACGTCATAATGAAAAAAGCAATTCTCAATTTCCACGGCGCTCCAGCCGGCGGCGCAGACGCTCCAGAGCGGGCTGATGGACGGTGGACCGCATCCCCGGGAAGGCCCTCAGCAGACGCCGCTGCCCGAAGATGCGGCTCTGTCTGGCCTCATCCAGCCGTGCCCACAGCTCCCGCAGGTCCTCTTCCCGCTTCTCCAGCCACTCCGCCTGGTCCATCTGAAGCTGGAATCTGTGCTGGGCCAGGGAGTCCTTGGCCTCGTCCAGGGCGTCCCGCACCCCTTCCAGACCATTCTGAAGCTCCGATCTGCGGGCAGCCAGAACCTCCCGCAGGTCATCCAACTCCTCCTGGAGGTCCGTCCGCAGGCCGTCTCCGATCTCCGCGGCGTCCAGCACCCGGTCGGCCAGGTTCGCCCCCAGCTCGTTGGACATCTCCTTGATGCCGGCGGCCAGCTCATCCAGCTGGCTCAGCTGCCGGTTCATACGGGCAATGGTGCGCACCGTGGCGGCCAGATCCACCGCCATGACCGCGGAAAAGAGAGCCAGCAGCCCCACTCCCATGGGATAAGGGACCGTTCGGATGCACCACAGGACAGAGGGATGCAGCAGCTTGACCACAAACAGGCAGGCCAGCCCCCAGGCAATGGAGAAGCGCAGGCAGATATAGCCACCCAGGTTAAAGGGCTCCTGGGAGTAGTCCCACCAGCGCTGGTGAAACAGCCGCTCCAGCACAAAGCCGGTCAGCCACTCCAGCAGGGAGGTCAGGGCCACCGACCCAAGGAAGAGCAGCAGCAGGTTCCCCCGCAGAGGTTCCAGCACCCACAGTACAATGACCACACCGAAGCCGTAGACCGGACAGACCGGCCCGTTGAGAAAGCCCCGGTTGACGAACCGCCCGGTCTTGAGGGCGGCATAACTCACTTCCGTACACCACCCCAGAAAGGCGTAGATAAAAAAGATCCAAAGCAGATGATACATGGGGCCTCCCCGCCGCGCCGGACACATCCGGAGCCATTCAATTCGTCATAGTATAACGCCAACTGGGAGAAAAGTCCAGCATTTTGTGATGAATGCGCCGGAACGGGCATGAAAAAAGACCGCTGTACAACACAGCAGTCTTTCTTCCCGCAAATCACTGGGCCTCAACCTGGCCGAAGGAACGGCCGTTGTAGGTCAGGCAATTTTTGCACATCCGGTGAGGCAGCCGATAGGCACCGCACTTGGGGCAGGTCACGATACCGGGAGTCTCCAGCTTCCAGTGGGAGCTGCGCCGCTTATCGCGCCGGGCCTTGGACACTTTTCTCTTAGGAACCGCCATTGGTGACACCTCCTTCGGTTAATGTGCTGTCATCAGCACGTTTGGACTACTCAGTTTCATCATCCAACAGCTGCGCAAGCGCCGCCAATCGTGGATCCACTTCAGGTCTGCACCCGCAGGGGCCGAGGTTCAGATCGGCACCGCACTTGGCACACAGCCCTTTGCAGTCTTCTGAGCAAAGGTTTGTTGTATCCATCGCGAGGACGAAGGCCGTGGTGACCACCTCGTCCAGATCCAGCTCGTTCCCGTCCAGCAGAAAAATCTCGTCCTCACTGTCCTCGTTCTCCAGCTCCTCAGCCAGCAGACTATCCAGCGGGACGACCTTCTCCCGGGAAAATTCCTTCCCACAGCGGTCACAGACCAGATCCAACTCCGAGCGGGCCGTTCCGTTCAGCACCAAGGCGCCCGCGTGGTTGATCACGCTGCCCTCTGCCACAACAGGCCGGGTAATCGGCTTTCTCCCATAAAAGTCCAGCTGGGACAGGTCCAGCTGATACTGGAAGGACTTCTCCGCGTCCGGCCTATGGATGACGTCTCGCAGATCCAGCCGCATCGGTTACCCTCCTCTGGGGATACAGACCCCTTACTCGCATAATGGTACGGAAGATATTATACTGATTCTCCACAGAAATGTCAAACCTTTTTTTGTGGTTGACAAATATATTTTTTTATGCTGGAATTGCAGTAGAATGCTCAAATCAGACAAAAGGATCGGTGCGCCATGAAAGAATTCACCATTGGAAAGAACGACGCTGGTCAGCGGCTGGACCGCTGGCTGGCCAAGACCCTCCCCCTGCTCCCCGCCCCTCTGGCCCAGAAGTACATCCGGCTCAAGCGGGTCAAGGTCAACGGGAAGGGTTCCAAGCGGGATGTGCGCCTGGCCGTAGGCGACCTCCTTCAATTATATATCAACGACGAGTTTTTCGACCGCCCCACACCGGAGAACGCCTTTCTCTCCCTCTATCAGCCCAAGCTGAATATTTTATATGAGGATGAGCACATCCTTCTGGTGGACAAGCGCCCCGGTCTGGTGGTCCACCCCGACGAGAGCGAACGGGTCAACACCCTGCTCACCCACATCCAGGCCTACCTCTACCAGAAAAAGGAATGGTCCCCCTATTGGGAGAACTCCTTTGCCCCCGCCCTATGCAACCGCATCGACCGGAACACCGGCGGCATCGTCATCGCCGCCAAGACCGCCGAGGGCCTGCGGGTAATGAACCAGAAGATCAAGGACCGTGAACTGGAAAAGCGCTACCTCTGTGTGATCCACGGGACGATGCCCCAGCGGGAGGGAAAGCTGGAGGGCTATCTCTGGAAGGATGAGGTGAAAAAGCAGGTCTATGTCCGCTCCAAGCCTGTTCCGGGGGCCAAGACCGCCGTCACCCTCTACCGCACCCTGGCCGTCCGGAACGGTCTCTCTCTGGTGGAGTGCGAGCTGGTCACCGGCCGCACCCATCAGATCCGCGCCCAGTTCTCCGCCTCCGGCCATCCCCTGCTTGGGGACGGGAAGTATGGCAGCGAGCGGGATAACCGGAGGTATGGCCGCCACGGACAGGCCCTGTACTCCTACCGTCTCTCCTTCCGCTTCACCACCGACGCCGGCCCCCTGGAGCCCCTCAACGGCCGCAGCTGGCAGGTGGAGGAGGTGGACTTTGTACAGGAGTATTTTCCCGGTTTCTCCCTGCCACGGACAGAGGGATGACTCTTTGACGTTTTGCCCTGTCTCTCCATAAATTTTCTCCCGATTTTTCCCGTAAAATTTCCCCTATATTTTCGACAAAATCCATTGACATTTCTAAGGTAAACAGATATAGTTGATTGCGCTATCCGTGAATCCCCGCACAGGCAGTCCTCTGTCCCTCCAGGGCGGACTCCAGCGGGAACTAAACCGAGGGAGCTGACATTTTTTATTGAATAGAAATGGGGGAGGATCTATGCCGAAAGAGCTGATCCGTCTGGCCAACTGTACTATGGCGTTTGACGGCGAGGTCGTGCTGGACAACATCAATCTATACATCAACGATCAGGAATTCCTCACGCTGCTGGGTCCCAGTGGGTGCGGCAAAACCACCACACTTCGTATCATTGGCGGTTTTCAGACGCCCACACAGGGGGACGTTTTTTTTGACGGCGTGAGGATCAATGATGTTCCGCCCCATAAGCGGACCATCAACACCGTGTTCCAGCGGTACGCCCTTTTCCCCCACCTGAATGTATTTGAAAACATCGCCTTTGGCCTTCGGATCCCAAAGACCGACCCAGAGAGCCGCCGGAAGGTCAAGCTTCCGGAGTCTGAGATCCAGGAGCGGGTGCTGGAGATGCTGAAGGTGGTCAACCTGAAGGGCTTTGAGAAGCGGGCGGTCTCCTCTCTGTCCGGCGGCCAGCAGCAGCGGGTCGCCATCGCCCGTGCTCTGGTGAACCGGCCCAAGGTCCTTCTGCTGGACGAGCCTCTGGGCGCGCTGGATCTGCGTCTGCGCAAGGATATGCAGATCGAACTCAAGCGCATCCAGCAGGCCATGGGCATCACCTTCATCTACGTCACCCACGACCAGGAGGAGGCCCTGGCCATGTCCGACACTGTGGTGGTCATGGACGAGGGAAAGATCCAGCAGATCGGCACCCCGGAGGACATTTATAACGAGCCTAAGAACGCCTTTGTGGCCGACTTCATCGGCGAGTCCAACATCATCGACGGCATCATGCGGGCCGACGGCGTGGTGGAGATCTTCAACCGCCGTTTCCAGTGCCTGGACAAGGGCTTCGCTAAGGACGAGCCGGTGGACGTGGTCATCCGCCCAGAGGACGTGGATATCGTCCCCGAGGGGCAGGGTCAGCTGAAGGGTACGGTCACCTCTGTCACCTTCAAGGGGATGCAGTACGACATCATCGTGGACTTCTACGGCTTCAAGTGGCTGATCCAGACCACCGATCTGTCCCCCGTGGGCTCCCGTATCGGGATCAAGATCGATCCTGACGGCATCCATGTGATGAAAAAGAGCCACTACTCCGGGATGTTCGGGGACTACTCCTCGTACAGTGAGGAGTATGAGGAGATCAGCGACGCCGACTACGATCCCGAGGCGGAGGATCAGGAGGCGGAACATGAAGAAGAATAAGCTGGCCCTGTTCTCCGCCCCCTATGTGCTGTGGATGGCCGTCTTTGTGGTCATCCCCATTCTGATGATCGTCGTCTACGCCTTCTCCTCCTCGGGGGGCGGCTTTACACTGGAGAACTTTGCCCGGATCGGCGACTACATGGTGGTATTCACCCGCTCTTTCAAGCTGGCCTTCATCGCCACCGCCATCTGCCTGCTGCTGGGCTACCCCGTCTCCTGCTTCCTGGCCCGGGAGGGCCCCCGGTTCCAGCGTGTGGCCATGATGCTCATCATGCTGCCCATGTGGATGAATTTCCTGCTGCGGACCTACGCCTGGATGTCCCTTCTGGAGAACACCGGCCTGCTGAACCGTTTTTTTGAGGCCATCGGCCTGTTTGACCTGATCAACGGCATATTCGGCACAAACCTGGAATATTTTAAGATGATTAACACCCAGGGGGCTGTGGTGCTGGGCATGGTCTATAACTTCCTGCCCTTTATGATCCTGCCCATCTACTCGGTGATCGTCAAGCTGGACCACCGGCTCATCGAGGCCGCCCGGGATCTGGGGGCTGACTCGGCCACCGTGTTCCGGCGGGTCACTCTGCCCCTGTCGCTCCCCGGGGTCCTCTCCGGCATCACCATGGTGTTTGTCCCCGCAGTCTCCACCTTCGCCATCTCCCAGCTACTGGGAGGCGGCAAGCAGCTCCTGCTGGGCAACCTCATCGAAATGCAGTTCAAGGGAACGGCCTACAACCCCCAGTTGGGCTCCGCCGTTGCCCTGGTGATGATGCTGGTGGTGGTGGTCTGTATGACTGTGATGAATCGCTTCGGTGAGGGCGAAGAACAGGCGGTGATGCTATGAACCGGAAACCCTCTCTGTTCAGCCGCCTGATGACCGGACTGATTTTTCTCTTCCTTTACGCCCCCATCTTTGTCCTCATCATCTTTTCCTTCAACAACTCCAAAAGCCGCTCTGTATGGGCCGGCTTCACCTTGGATTGGTACGACAAGCTGTTCCACGATCAAATGATCCTGGACGCCCTGTACACCACCCTGGCCGTCTCAGTGCTGGCGGCAGTCATCGCCACCGTTGCGGGCACCTTTGCCGCCATCGGCTTCTACAATATGAAAAAACGCTGGCGCACTCCGCTGATGACGGTGAACAACATCCCCATGGTCAACGCGGAGATCGTCACCGGCGTCTCCCTCTGCCTGTTCTTCGTGGCCTTTTTCAACCTTTGGGGGGATTTTGCCCACTGGGTCAACGGAGCCTTCGGGCTCCAGCTGCCCGAGCAGCTGTACCTGGGCTTCGGCACCATGCTCATCGCCCACATCACCTTCAACATCCCCTATGTGATCCTGTCTATCATGCCCAAGCTGCGGCAGATGGACAAGAACCTGGTGGATGCGGCCCAGGACCTGGGCTGTACCTGGATGCAGGCGTTTTGGAAGGTGGTTGTCCCGGAGATCAAGCCGGGCATCATCAATGGCCTGCTCATTGCCTTCACCATGTCAGTGGATGACTTCGTTATCAGCTACTTCACCGCCGGCTCCAGCACGGCCAACCTGGCCATGCGCATCTACGCCATGACCAAGAAACGTATCAGCCCGGAGGTCAACGCAGTATCCACTTTGTTGTTTGTCACCGTCCTGGTCCTTCTTGTTATCATCAATGTGCGGGAGGCCCGCCAGGAGCGTGCCGCCGCAAAACAGCGCATCACGTAATTTTTGCGGTGGTCCCATCGTGAAAATAAAATTTTGAACACCATTGGAGGAATGATCAATTGAAAAAAACAGTTTCCCTGACCCTGGCTTTGACCCTCTCCGCCGGTCTGCTGGCCGGCTGCTCCGGCGGCAGTGATCCCGCCGGCTCCGGCAGCTCCGAAAAGCGCGTTGTCAATGTGTGCAGCTGGGGCGAATATATCGACGAGAGCCTGATCGACGAATTTGAGCACGAGACCGGGATCGAAGTCAACTACCAGACCGTCCCCAGCAACGAAGAGCTCTATTCCATGCTCAAGACCGGCGGCGCCAACTATGACGTGGTGGTCCCCTCTGACTACATGATCTCCCAGCTGATCGAAGAGGGGATGCTGGCCGAGCTGGACTATGACAATATCCCCAACTTCTCCCTGATTGATGACCGGTTCAAGAACCTGTCCTACGATCCTGAGAACAAGTACACCGTCCCCTACACCTGGGGCACGCTGGGCATCATCTACAACAGCGCCATGGTGGAGGAGCCCATCACCAGCTGGGACGCCATGTTTGATCCCCAGTACGCCGACCAGGTCCTGATGATCAACAACTCCCGGGACGCTCTGGGCATCGCTCTGATGGATCTGAACTACTCCGTGAACACCGACAGCGAGGAGGAGCTGCGGGCCGCCTATGACCTTCTGGCCCAGGCCAAGGAGGCCGGCGTCTACCAGGCCTTTGTCATGGACGAGGTGTTCGACAAGATGGAGACCGGAGAGGCCGCCATCTCCGCCTACTATGCCGGCGACTATCTGACCATGCTGGAGACCAACCCCGACCTGAAGTATGTGGTCCCCGAGGAGGGCTCCAACTGGTTCGTGGATGCCATGTGCGTGCTGAAGGACGCGGAGAACAAGGACGAGGCTGAGGAGTGGATCAACTTCCTCTGTTCCACGGACGCCTCCCTGAAGAACATGGACTATATCTGGTACGCCTCCCCCAACAAGGAGGCCCTGGAGCAGTACCCTGAGTACTACGAGGAGACCTACGGCGAGGAGCTGGACCCCGAGCTCTATGAGATCATGGCCACCCCCCAGGAAGTCCTGAAAAACTGTGAGGCCTACCTGGTCCGCCCCGCAGCCACCCGCACCCTGTACAACGATCTGTGGACTGATCTTGGCATCTTGGCCTGATGGTCATCTGATGTAAATCCAACAAAAATACAGATCAGCAGCCCTGGGACCTCTGGACCCAGGGCTGCTTTTTCCTCTCCCTCACTGTCACACACAGGCGGAGAGTATTCCATCGTTTTGGATTTACAAATTGTTCACGCTTTAGCCGAAATTTCGTGATAACTTTTCCACCCAATGTGGTATTCTATTCCTGGATCAAGGATCCACAATGTTTCCCCCCCTTTTCTGATTGGAGATCTCCTCCAGATCCCACATCGGGTCCCCGGTCCCGCACACCGGGGCCCGCAGGTTCCGGTCCCATAGACGGTCCGGTTCACCTGACATTTTGGCGCTTTGTGCTTCACTGCCACCCGGCCCGGACACCGGTCTGCTCCGGGTGGCAGACCAAAATTTTTCCGGCCTAAACTTCAGGCCGGTTTTTTGATGCAGAAACCGGCGTTTGGAGAAAAAAATCTCCCAACGCCGGTTCGTCTCTCCACCGGATCCTCACCTTTCCAGCGAATAAAACACCCTGCTCCCAAACAGGAGCAGGGTGTAATGTCCAACAGAGGAAACTCTTACTTGGCAGCCTTGGCAGCCTTGATGGCCTCGATCAGCATGGGGGTGACCTTGAACAGGTCGCCGCAGATGCCGTAGTCGGCGATCTCGAAGATGGGAGCGGTCTCGCTCTTGTTCACCGCGATGATGCACTCAGAATCCTGCATGCCAGCCTTGTGCTGGATGGCGCCGGAGATGCCCAGAGCAACATAGATCTTGGGGTGAACGGTCTTGCCGGTCTGACCAACCTGATGGTCGGCGGACAGCCAGCCAGAGTCGATGGTGGCACGGGAACCGCCAACGACGCCGCCCAGCTCAGCAGCCAGCTCCTCAGCCAGCTTGATGCCGCCCTGGACATCCTTGGAGATGCCACGGCCCACAGAGACGACCACGTCAGCGCCAATCAGATCGACCAGCTTCTTGGCGGCCTTGACGACCTCGACCACCTGGGTCTCCATGTCGTTCTCAGTCAGCGCGATGGTGGGCTTGATCAGCTCGCAGGCGTCAGCCTTGGCCTGATCGAACTCAGCCTTCTTCATCACGCCGGGGCGCACAGTGGCCATGGCGGGACGGAAGCGGGGGCAGATGATGGTAGCCATCAGATGGCCGCCGAAAGCGGGACGGGTCATCTTCAGGTTGCGGTCCTCCTCGGGGATCCCGTCGATCATTGCGGGGGCCAGAGTGGAGGACTCACGCAGGAACTGCTTGTACTTGGGCACATCGATGTCCAGATGAGTACAGTCAGCGCACAGACCGGTGTGCAGACGGGCAGCACAGCGGGGGCCCAGATCGCGGCCGATGTTGGTGGCGCCAATCAGCATGACCTCAGGCTTGTACTCCATGACGGTGTCGCAGATCACCTTGGTGTAACCGTCGGTGGTGTAGTTCTCCAGCAGGGGGTGGTCGCAGACGTACACGCCGTCAGCACCGTAGCCGCCCAGCTCCTTGGCGATGCCCTCAATGTTGTGGCCCAGCAGGATACCGTACAGCTTAGTCCCCAGCTCGTCGGCCAGCTTGCGGCCCTCGGAGATCAGCTCGAAGGAGGTGGGCATCATGGTGCCCTGACGCTGCTCGCAGAATACCCACACACCGCCGTTGAAGGCAGCGATATCAGCACTGTTAAAAGTAGACATATTCTTCCGTTCTCCCTTCTATCAGATCAAATGCTTGGCAGCCAGAATGCCGGCCAGCTTGTCGCAGGTGTCTTTGTCGGCGCCTTCCAGCATCATGCCGGCACCCTTCTGGGGAGGCGTGAAGGACTTAAAGATGTTGGTGGGGGAGCCCTTCAGACCAATGGTGGTGGAGTCGATCAGGGGATCGTCCTTCAGGGTGTTGTAATCAAAGACCTCATAGGGCTTCTCATAGCACTCGAAGATGCCGCCCACGCTCATGTAACGGGGAGCGTTCAGCTCCTTGATGCAGGTGATCAGGCAGGGGGTGTTGACCTTGATGGTCATGTAGCCGTCCTCCAGCATACGCTTGATGGTGAGGGTACGGCCCTCCTTAGTGATCTCAGCAGCATAGGAGACCTGGGGCAGGCCCAGCTTCTCAGCGATCTGGGGACCAACCTGAGCGGTGTCGCCGTCGATAGCCTGACGGCCGCACATCACGATGTCCTCCTCGCCCACGCCGATCTTGTTGATGGCGGCAGCCAGGATCTGAGAGGTAGCATAGGTATCGGAACCACCAAACTCACGGGCAGAGACCAGAACGGCACGGTCAGCGCCGCGGGCAATGACCTCGCGCAGCATACCCTCGGCAGGAGGGGGCCCCATGGAGACGACCACGACCTCGGCGCCGGTCTGCTCCTTCAGGGTCAGAGCGGCCTCGACGGCGTTCAGGTCATCGGGGTTGGTGATGGTAGCCATGGAGGCGCGGTTCAGAGTACCATCGGGATTCACGGCCACCTTACCAGAGGTATCGGGGACCTGCTTGACACAAACAATGATTTTCATTTCCATCTGCCTCCTATCTTATTTCACACCCAGAGCACGGGAGATGACCATGCGCTGGACCTCGGAAGTACCCTCATAGATCTCGGTGATCTTGGCGTCACGCATCATGCGCTCCACGGGATACTCACGGGTGTAGCCGTAACCGCCGAACAGCTGGACAGCGCGGCGGGTCACGTCAGAGGCGGACTCAGCAGCAAACAGCTTCGCCATAGCGGCGTCCACGCTGTAGGGCTCGTGCTTCTCCTTCTTCATGGCAGCGGCGTACACCAGGTACTGAGCGGCCTGCATCCGGGTGTGCATATCGGCCAGCTGGAACTGGGTGTTCTGGAACTGAGACAGACGCTTCTTGAACTGGACGCGCTCCTGGGTGTACTTGACAGCCTCGTCAATGGCGCCCTCGCCCAGGCCCAGGGCCTGTGCAGCGATGCCGATACGGCCGCCGTCCAGGGTCTGCATGGCAATCTTGAAGCCCTGGCCCTCCTTGCCCAGCAGGTTCTCCTTGGGCACGACACAGTCCTCAAAGATCAGGTCGCAGGTGGAGGAGCCGCGGATGCCCATCTTCTTCTCCTTCTTACCCACGGAGAAGCCGGGGAAGGTGCTCTCCACGATGAAGGCAGAGATGCCGTGGTTGCCGGCCTTCTGATCGGTCATAGCGAAAACAACGATGGTGCCGGCCACGGTGCCGTTGGTGATGAAGCACTTGGAGCCATTGAGCACATAGTCGCCGTTCTCATTCTTCACGGCGGTGGTCTGCTGGCCGGAAGCATCGGTACCGGCGTTGGGCTCGGTCAGGCCGAAAGCGCCAATCTTCTTGCCGGACAGCAGGTCAGGCAGGTACTTCATTTTCTGCTCCTCAGTGCCGTGCTCGTAGATGGGGGCGCAGCACAGAGAGGTGTGAGCGGAGACGATAACGCCGGTGGTGCCGCACACCTTGGACAGCTCCTCAACGCACATGGCGTAGGACAGCACATCGCCGCCGGCTCCGCCGTACTTCTTGGGGAAGTAAATGCCCATCATGCCCAGCTTGCCCATCTTTTCGACGGTCTCCATGGGGAAGCGCTCTTCCTCATCGAGTTCCTCGGCCAGAGGCTTGACCTCATTTTCCGCAAACTCACGGTACATTTTGCGGACCATCTCTTGCTCTCTAGTCAGATGAAAATCCATTTTCCAGTCCTCCTAAAATTTTTACTTCTTGGAATAATCGTAAAACCCCTTGCCGGATTTGACGCCCAGCAGACCACCGCGGACCATCTTCTTCAGCAGCAGGGCAGGACGATACTTAGAGTCGCCTGTCTCATCGTACAGGGTGTTCATAATGGCCAGGCAGATGTCCAGGCCGATAAAGTCGCCCAGAGCCAGGGGGCCCATGGGATGGTTGGCGCCCAGGCGCATAGACTTGTCGATGTCCTCCACAGAGGCGGTGCCGGACTCCACCAGGCCGATGGCGTCGTTGATCATGGGGATCAGCAACTTGTTGACCACAAAGCCGGGGGCCTCAGCCACCTCAACAGGATCCTTGCCAATATCCTGAGCCAGCTTGTACACGAAGTCAAAGGTCTCCTGAGGCGTGTTCACACCCCGGATGACCTCAATGAGCTTCATACTGGGCACGGGGTTGAAGAAGTGCATCCCGATGAGGGAGTGCTTCAGCCCATGGCCCATCTCCGTAATGGACAGGGAGGAAGTGTTGGAAGCAAAAACCGTCTCCGGCTTGCACAGCTCATCCAGCCGGCGGAACAACTCCTTCTTGGGACCCATCTCCTCCGCGATGCACTCGATCACCAGATCGGCGTCCGCAGCGGCGGATTCCTCTTCCACCAAAACATTGGCCATCAGGGCATCCTTGGTACCCTGGGACATCTTGCCCTTGGCTACCCGCTTCTGCAGAGATGCGTCCAGCTGCTCTTTATGCCGCTGGGCGGAGGCGATGCTGCTGGCGTACATCAGGGCAGTGTGGCCGTTGGCGGCGAAGACCTGAGCAATGCCGCGGCCCATAGTGCCGGCGCCGAAAATTGCAACCTTCATTGTGTTTCCTCCTAAAAAGACGATTTGGGAGCGCCAAATCTCTACGATTTGACGGAACATAGACGGTTTCGTTAGAAAATTAACAAATGATGACCAGAAAAATCGCAACATAGGGGACGCCCCCTCTTGTTGCGGCGTATATTTCCAAACGAACTGTTTATGTACTTATCAAATTATATCGTTTTTCATGGCGAGAAGCAAGGGGTTGAACACCAGCAAAATACACAGTTTTTACGGTCTTATTTTGTCTCCTTTAACAAAAGCATTGGAGAGCTCCGGCAGATGCAGAAACATTTTCCACAGCCGATGCATAAACAGAATCTTTTGCAGAAAGTCTTGGAATTTCAAGACTCAGCCAGGTGCCCTCCTGACCGTCTTCCTTTCATCGAACGCACGGCCCCCTCTCCAAGGCGTACTTCTGAAAAACAGGGAACCCAAACCAGTCTCAGCCGGTTCGGGCTCCCCGCTCACCCAAGTCCTGGTTCACTTCTTGGCAGCGAGATACTGGAACATGACGTAGCCTTCCTCATAGACTCCGCCGCCGGTGGCATACTTGATCTTGCACCAGCCGTTTCCAGCATCCTCCAAAACGGTGACCACGGCTCCATCAGCGGTGCTGGCCTTGGCCTCATAGCTGGTACCCGGGCCGGAGCGGATATTCAAGCCGCCGGAGGCTCCAGTGATCACCGCCTCCGTGTTGGGAGCCAGGGTCCCGGATGTACCGGCGCTCTGTCCACCCTGTCCGGAGCCCTCCTGTCCACTCCCGCTGGGGGCGATGTTGGCGCCGGAGCCGTCGCCAGTACACTGGACGGTACACTGGGCGGTCTGCCCACCCGCAGTGGCGGTGATGGTGACGGAGACCGTGTCGCTCCCCCGGTACACGTTGGTCACGTTGCCGAACTGGTCCACAGTGGCCACATCCGCATCACTGCTGGTCCACTCCACTGTGACCTGAGCGTCTGCCGGATCGGTAGCCGCGATGAGCTGGTAGGGCTCCCCCGCCTGAAGCGCCACTTCCGTTCGGCTCAGGGTCAGGCTGTTCAGGGTGACCTCGGTCCCCTGTGTGCTCTGGCTGTTGGAGGACTGTCCAGAGCCCGAGGCATCTCCGGAAGGAGTTTTATGGAAGATCATAGGGGCCAAACTGGTAAACACAATGACCACCGCGGTAATGATCAGGGCCAGGGAGATCACCAGTCCGGCGATCTGCATGGGATTGGGTCTGTGGCTCCGGCCTCCGCCGGAGACCCGGCGTCCTCCCACCGGGGCACGGCCCTGGCCGCCGGGGCGCTCATCGCAGAATGGGCAGCGTTTATAGGTAGTGGAGTATTCCTCCCCACAGTTCTCACAGCGGATCACGTCGGTGTTCCGACGAGGCGGTGCTTTCTTGGTCGCCATAATTTGGAGTCCCTCCTCAAACAGGAAAATGGCCGCAAGGCCTATGCGGGTTCAGCTTTCATTTTACAAGGAATCCCCCGCTCCGTCAACGGAAAAAGGCGAAATAACAGAAAGTTCACAAATTTCCCTCTTATTTTTCCATCCCCCCATCCGACGTGCCGAAGGGTGCCCCCCACCAGAATGCCGCCTTGACCGGGGCCTGAGTTTCTTTTATAATAGGAGCGTCTGGCCCGGCCATATGCCATAGCATCCACGGCCAGGGAAAGGGAGGATATGCCCATGAAGGAGAGCGTAACCACCGCCGCGGCTCACCGGCAGTATCAGGATTCAGTGAGCGCCTTTCGCCGGTGGATCCCAGACCCCACCCTGCGCATGGCGTTCAGCCGGGAGGCGGACGGATATTTCCGCCGCTGTGCCCTGGGGGTCTGGCAGGCGGACAACGCCGTGGGGATCACCCCCCGGCATGTGGAATTTTACAACGCCATCTACTCCGGGACCGGCCCCGCCCCCTCCGCCCTGTACTGGGAGGTAGCCACCGGCGTGGCTGACTATGACCTGTTCCAGCCACCCGCCTTTTTTGCCGCCCTGCGGGACTACGACCGGCGGAAGGGGACCACACTGGCCCGGCGCTTCACCGACCAGCTGACCCTGCTCCTCCTGCTCTTCGCCGCGGTGGACGGAGTGGTCAGCGAGGCGGAGGCGGGCTTTGTCAACGCCTGCTCCGATACGCTGCTGGCCCTGTGCGAGCGGGACGGCCTCAGCGGAGACCGCCCAGCCCTGAAGGCTGACGAATTCGTGACCCATGTCCCCGCCCCCGCCCAGCCTCCTACGGAGGTGGTCCCGGCGGCGGAACAGGAGGAAACTCCTCTCCCCGAGTCAGAGCCCACTCTGGAGGAGCTGCTGGCCGAACTGGACGGGCTGTGCGGCCTGGAGCAGGTGAAGCAGGATGTGAAGAGCCTGATCAATCTGGTGAAGGTGCGCCGCCTCCGGGAGGAGGCGGGCCTGCCCGTCCCCCCTATGTCCCTGCACCTGGTATTCCTGGGCAACCCGGGGACAGGCAAGACCACAGTGGCCCGCCTGCTGGCCAGGCTCTACCACGCCATCGGCGTGCTGCCCAAGGGCCAGCTGGTGGAGGTGGACCGCTCCGGCCTGGTGGCCGGCTTTGTGGGGCAGACCGCCCTGAAGACCCAGGAGGTCATCCAGAAGGCCATCGGCGGCGTGCTGTTCATCGACGAGGCCTACGCCCTTGTAAATCAGGACAACGGGAACGACTTCGGCCGGGAGGTCATCGAGGTCCTGCTGAAAAACATGGAGGACCACCGGAAGGACCTGGTGGTCATCGTGGCGGGCTACTCCCAGCTGATGGAGAAGTTCATCCACTCCAACCCCGGACTGGAGTCCCGCTTCAACAAATATTTCTACTTTGAGGACTATGACGGGGCGCAGCTGTTCACCATTCTCCAGTCCATGTGCGTCAAAAACGGCTATGTTCTCACGCCGGAGGGGGAGGCACTGGCCCGGAGGGAGCTGATGGCCCTCTACGAGGACCGGGACGAGAATTTCGGCAACGCCCGGGATGTGCGTAACCTGTTCGAGCAGGCGGTGGCCCGGCAATCCGACCGGGTGGCCCGGCTGGAGGCTCCCACCCGGGAGCAGCTGATGGAGCTGCATCCGGAGGATCTGGCGGAACCGGGAGATGCTTCATCCCCACAAGGAGCGATGGAGGTTTGAGGTAAACTTGTTATGAAGATCGCATTTTATACATTGGGCTGCAAGGTGAATCAGTATGAGACCCAGGCCCTGGAGCAGCTGGCTGTCCGGCGCGGCCACACCCTGGTCCCCTTTGAGGGGGAGGCGGACGCCTATGTTATCAACACCTGCACCGTCACGGCGGTGAGCGATAAAAAGTCCCGTCATGTCATCCGGCGGGCCCGCAAGACGGCTCCTGACGGAATCATCGCCGTATGCGGCTGTTACCCCCAGACCCATCCGGAGGATGTGGGCCGCCTTGGGGTGGACCTGATCGCCGGGACGGGGGACCGGACTGGCTTCGTGGAGCTGCTGGAGCGGACCTGGCAGGAGCGCCAGCCCATCACAGCCCTGGATAACGCCTTCCACCGCAGGGGTTTTGAAGCGCTCCCTGCCGGCGGTCTGGAGGGCCGCACCCGCGCCATGCTGAAGATCGAGGACGGATGCGTCAACTTCTGCTCCTACTGCATCATCCCATACGCCCGGGGCCGGGTGCGCTCCCTGCCTCTGGAGCAGTGCGCCCACGAGGCCCAGGCCCTGGCGGAGGCCGGTTATCAGGAGATCGTCCTCACCGGGATTGAGATCTCCTCCTGGGGGCAGGAACTGGGGGATGGTCTGGCCCTTATCGACGCGGTGGAGGCCATCTGCCGGGCGGTCCCTGCCCACATCCGGGTGCGGCTGGGCAGCCTGGAGCCCCGGACCATCACCCCGGAGTTCTGCCGCCGTGCGGCCGCCCTGCCCAACCTGTGCCCCCACTTCCACCTGTCTATGCAGTCCGGGTGCGACTCGGTTTTGGCCCGCATGAATCGGAAATACGATTCCGCACGGTATTATAAGAGTGTTAAATTACTAAATGAAGCCTATGAGGCCCCCGGGATCACCACAGACCTGATCGTGGGATTCCCTGGGGAGACCGAGGAGGAGTTCCAGCAGACCCTGGCGTTCATCCGCCGCTGTGCCTTCTCCGCCATGCACATCTTCCCCTATTCCAGGCGGCCGGGGACCCCGGCAGACGGGATGCCCGGTCAGATCCTCAACAGCATCAAGGAGGAGCGGGCCCACAGAGCCCAGCAGACCGCCCTGGAGATGGAAGCGGCCTACCTGGACCGCTGGGTGGGGCAGACGGTCCCGGTGCTCTTTGAGGAGGAGCGGGACGGCCTGTGGCGGGGACACACCACCCGGTACAGCGAGGTGGCCGCCCCCTCCGGTGAGGATCTGCACAATCAGCTCCGTCAGGTGTACATCACCGGACGGGCTGGGAATATCCTCCAAGGGGAGTTGTGTGAAGGACAGGAGAAGTGAGGACAAGCCCAGTGAAGGGAGGTGAGAAAACCTTGACCAAGCAGGAATTTGACGCATTATTTGAGCGGTGTAAGGCCCGCTGCCTGCCCTCCGATCAGGGGCAGATCCAGGAGAAGCTGGCCCGCTTCACCAACGAAAACGGGCAGGTATCGGCCCAGGCCCTGGCGGTGTTCACCTATGTGGAGACCATCCAGTATACCAACGAGCTGCTCTACTCCGTTCTTTCGGAGGCCCTGAACATCCAGGAGTGAGCGCTTTCCAGTCACGCCCCCGGCCCGGCTTTGACGGCCGGGGGCGGACCGGGAGAAATTGCGGCAGATCAGGAGAATTACGGAAATCCCTTGACTTCTCAGCAAAAATCCGCTAAAATAGCAGAGCATCCTACAAACAGAGATGCGCTGGTGTGGCTCAATGGCAGAGCACATCACTCGTAATGATGAGGTCAAAACGGGTCTGAAACCCTGGAAGCCTTGGGGCACAATAGACACGAAATTTCGGTTGCCAGAAGTTTTCCACAAATGGGGTTTATTTGGGGTTTATTTTCAACAGAAGCACACGACAATACACAAATGCTGGTGTGGCTCAATGGCAGAGCACGTCACTCGTAATGACGGGGTTGTGGGTTCGATTCCCACCACCAGCTCCATAGGAAAGGCCGCAGGAAACTTAACTTCCTGCGGCCTTCTTCTTTACTTCTTGAGATTTCACTTCACTTGTGTGTTCACTTTCCGGAGTTACCAGGTCGCTGAAGCGGTCAAAGACCTGGTCGGCCTTGGCCTCTGCTTCTGCGATGACATGGGCATAGATATTGCTGGTGGTGCTGGCTTGGGCATGGCCCAACTTGTGGGAGACTACCACCAGCGGCGTGCCGTCGGCGATCATCAGACTGGCGTATGTGTGCCGGAGGGAATGGACAGTCACCTTTGGTAGTCCGGTCCGCTTCACAAATTTTGTGAACCACTGGCTCACGGAGTCTGGAAATAGGGGGCTTCCTTCCTCGTTGGTGAATACTCGGCCATCCTTATCCTTCCATGCATCCCCCAGGGCCTCACGTTGCGCGTCCTGCCAGCGCTTGTACTCCAACAGGAGCAGAACCGCGGTGCGGGAGATCCGGAGCGACCGCTCGCTGCTGGCAGTCTTTGGCGTGTCGGCGTAGCAGCCTACGGTCGGTAGGTAGTTCCAGGTCTGCCGGATATAGAGCAGCTGCTCATCCAGATCCACATCGCACCAGCGCAGTCCCAGAAACTCTGCCCTTCGCAATCCAGAGAGCAGGTCGAATGTGATGACTGCCCGCCAGAGGATGCGCTCCTCCTGCAGCAGCTCCAGAAGGCGCCGAGCATCGGGCTCATCCAGGTAGGCAGCCCGCCGGTAGGCGATGCTGGGAAGGTCGGCGCGCTCTGCCGGATTCCGCTCGATATACTTCCACTTCACCGCCCGGAACAGGACGGCGGATAGAACCCGGTGGTAGGTGTGGATGGTGCCGGGCTTCAGTGGAGTGTCATCGTGCTGGCGGACAAATAGGGTATCATAAGGGATGGACAGTTTTTCGGAAATCGTCAGGGCGCTGGCCTGGGCGATGCTGTGCCCATCCTTCAGCTGCTTGAAGCTCCAAACAGAGAGACCGGTTTGCCGGGAGAGTTCCGCCATGGAGACGCCGCGCTCTTTCATCCACTGGCCAAACTCTACTTTTGGCTTGGCCATGCAACGGGATCGCATCCCGGCCTCCTGCAGGTTGGCATAGAAGGCGGCGATATGGCCGGGCTTCAGATCCTTCAGGCGGATATGGCCAAGAGCCTGGTTGATCACGGCCATCTTCTCCTCATACCCGAATGCGGTCTTTTTCTTCAGGTTGGGTCTGGCGTATTGCTCCAGGAAGATCTTCGTGAAGTCCACCAGCCGGATGTTGCCGTTCTGGGTCACCTGATGCCGCACCCGCTCCTCAAAGAGCGTAGCCTCTCGGTTCAGGGCCTTCTCGATCTGGCGCTTAGTCATCCCTGGCTCCGGCGTCCAGGTCATCTTCTCGCGGATCTGCCGGCCGTTGATATCATACCCGTTGGATACGATGATCCGGTAACTATTCCCTCGCTTTTCAATTGTGGCCATAATTTATTGAACCGTCCTTTCCATTCTTGCCACCCTGCATTTCCTGTGGTAGAATGGAAAAGCAGAGTTGGCCGACTTGTGTTTGCACAGAGTTGGAATCTTCTTTCGTAGTGGTTAGTGGATAAACGACTTTGCATAGCCGTCCGGGTGTGTGGTAGCTCCCGGGCGGCTTTTTTTATTGTGTACTTCCGAGATCCTTAGAGTGGCTTTCCTGAATTACTTCATCCGTTGATTCGCTTACAAAGAACACGGCAACATCGTCTACCGGCTCACCATTGAAGGCGTTATACATGCCGCCGAAAACATATAGAGCCAGTGCAGAAAAAGACTCTGCGAGCCCTACTTCCTCGGTGGAAAGATAGACCTTAAATTCGGTATAGGTGCTGTTAGGCTCAATCTTGGTAATGGTCGGATACTCTTCAGACCCAACCATCTCTGCGAGACTAGAGTCGATCTCTTCCCGAATATCATCCATCATTTCTGCGTGTTTTGCTCTGGTCATCACATAAGAAACCGAACCGTCATCATTCAGAGTAGCAGACTTAAAGCCTTCCTCATTGACTGCTTCATCAAGGCTTTCTTGTGTCGTGCCTTCATCAAAGAACTCGGCAGGAACGGTAAACTCTACTTCAAGCAGCCCCTTGTCGACATCGATGCCATCAGAAGAATTGTCTGCTGTTCCATTGGCATTTTCAGAGACTGATTCGGATCCGTCCCCCTGGGAATCTGGGACACTGTCTGGCGAGGCGCCGCAACCGGTCAGCATGAGCAGTGCGAGTGTGAGAGCAAGTAGTCTTTTCATAATGAATCCTCCTAAATTTTCCACCATATTATGGTGGATTTATTTTTTCTGAAAATCTACAACAATCACCCGATCTCCTCGTTGATAGATTCTTCTTGCCGGTAAGGCTTTAGGGCAGTGTCCACAATCTCGCGGATCGGGGAGTCTGCGCGCAGATAAGACTGGACCAGGATGCGGATATTCTCCAGCTCAGATGCACCAAGATTATCAACCAATCCAATAAGAGTCAGAAGTTCCGGCGTGCTGTTCCGATCCATGGCTTTGTAATACAGAAGGGCTACTTTGTCGCCCTGGATACGGAGATCAGACGCTGTGTGCTCAGAACCAAAAAGTCGGAACATATCTTCCTTGGCCTGGGTGCGGCCGCTCCGATTTTCTGCTCCCTGATATTTCAGAAGACTATCAAGATAGGCACGATCCATGGGGACATCCTCCCCCATCAGCCAAGCCTCATTTACATCAAGAGCCTTCGCTATTTTATAAATATTTCTCTGTTTCGGTTCATACTCACCAGAGAGATATGTGCTAATAGAAGATTTTCCTATTCCAGTTATAGAAACCAGTTCAGACTGCTTTATTCCTTTACGCTCCATCGCTTCTCTCATGCGATCAGCAATCGTTGCCATATCATCGCCTCCCTGGGTCTTATTATAAACGAAAGTTCAGAAAACGCAACAATTATTTTTCTAAAATATACACAATGTTCAGAAAGGCGAAAATAAATGTTGACAAAGGGTCAGTCCTGGTGGTATTATCGGTTCAGAAACACGAACAGGAGGTGTTAGTGTGCAATTTGAGTACAGCCGTCTTCGGGGAAAAATTCGGGAAGTTTTCGGAACAGAGGCTTCTTTTGCAAAAGCGCTTGGAATGGGGCGAGTATCTTTAAGCCAGAGATTAAACAATGCTTTGGAATTTTCCGCTACGGAAATTCGGGAGAGTTGTTTGTTGCTTGGCATTTCGTCTGAAGACATTCCGGCATATTTTTTTGCAGAAAAAGTTCAGAAACACGAACGAGATGCGGAGTGAACGGTATTAGCCGCCTACCAAGCGGATGGCTTACACCACCAACCACTACGAAAGGAGATTGCCTATGCCACGAATGAGAACTGCTGCCAAGGTGCATGAGATCATCATGGAGCAGGATCCGGCCAGCGAGGTCACCCTGCACTACATACGCCATCTCATTGCCACCGAAGCCGTCCCGGTCACCTATGTTGGCCGGAAGAAACTGGTCGATGCAGACCAGGTCATCGCCTATATTGCCGCAGGGAACCAGCGGCCGTCTACCACCGAGCCGTTCCCTTGCTTTGGACAGATAAGGAGGGTGAAGCCATGAAACGGCTGACGAGAGAAGAACGCCGTCGGCTCCAACGCCGGTCAGCCAACATCCGCTTTGTTGCCTTTATCCTGGTTCTGCTGGCCATCGGCGCCACCATCGGATATGCCGCTGGAAGAGCACAGGCTACGCAGGAGCCGCGCACAGGTTCGGAGGTGTCCACGGATACCCTGCCACCTGAAACGCCCCTGGAGGCCACAGAGAACCCTGCAGAAGACTATTCAAGCCTCGATGGGCTGGAACTGATTGGAACCTTCAGGGCCACTGCTTACTGCCCCTGCGTGAAGTGTTGTGGGATATGGTCTGAGGAACATCCAGATCGGGGTGAGGATTATGTGCAGCGGACAAGCTCCGGCACGATCCCGCAGGAGGGCCGCACCATCGCCGCTGACTGGGATGTCCTGCCTGAAGGGAGCGAAGTGATCCTCAACGGCCACACCTATGTCGTGGAGGATACCGGAGGCGCCGTTAAAGGAAATGCGATTGACATCTTCTTTGAAAGCCATGAGGCTGCAGTAGCATTTGGTGTCCAGGAAGTGGACTTGTATCGAGAAAAAGTGAGTTGAATATCTACCTCCCACCTGATGATGGCCAGCTGGAAACTGGCCGAAACGCCCTCAGGGGCGTCGTGGGTACCCATCGGCTCCGTGGGAGATCGCCGCCACGTTTATATACATCTCATCAAATATCCTGTCCCCTGCCGGGCGTCTTCCCGGGCGCTCGACACCCTCTCTTTGAGCCGGCCCCGCCGATTTTTGACAGCGATTTGCGGCGGGCGTCCGGCAGAGGGCAGGAGCCCTACTTAATCAGGAAAGGAGGAATGCTCCGTGAATGAGCGCACCCAGAAGTCGATCCTTCAGATGGCCCGTGGTGCAATCCAGGAGCGGGCCGACTATGAGATGTCCCGCCTGCTGGACAACATCCTGGATCCCAACACGGCCGCCACCGCCCAGCGCACCCTCACCATCACTCTGAAGCTGAAGCCGGATGACACCAGGCAGAACATCGCGGTCAGCTGCGTGGCCAAGTCTACGCTGGCGGCCACCAACCCCGTAACCACCTCGCTCTATGTGGCTGATGAGGAAACCATCGTTGAGATGGTACCGCAGATTCCTGGCCAGATGGCTATGGACAGTCCGGATCAGGAAGCCCCGCCGCTGCTCAAACTCATTAAAACCGCAGGATAAGGAGAATCCACATGCTGAAAGAATTTATTGCACACATCCAGAAGACCACCCAGCCGCTCATCCACGAGGTTGAAGGCGCCACCTTTGTGATCAACGCGGAAGGTGAATATCAGGAAATGCTTCCGACCATTTTCCACCCCGATACCCTTTCTCTGAACAGCCTGGACGCCTTGGTGAAGTTGGTCAAGACCGAGGCCTCTGAAATGGATACCCCGCTTTACATCACAATCCCCGACCACATGACCGTCCGCTGTTTCGGTCAGCCCAGCGCGGACGAGCGTTATTTCCGACAGGTCTACTACGAGGCCCACGCCACCGATGTGCCCGGCTGGGGAGAGAAGAATACCCTGGGCTTTGAGGAAGCGCAGATCGCCCTGCGGACACGCTTCCAGGAGACCCAGGATACCCTTTACACCATGAAACTGGTCAGTGACATCTCCCTGGGCGCCAAGGTCATTTACAACGATAATGGCATCGCCACCACCATCACCACACAGAAGGGCGTTGCCCTGCAGACCAATGAGCAGATCCGGCCTATCGTGAAACTTCGGCCCTATCGCACCTTCCAGGAGGTGGAGCAGCCGGAGAGCATCTTCCTGATTCGGGTCAGCGACCGCGGCATCTCCTTCATCGAAGCCGATGGCGGAATGTGGAAACTGTCTGCCCGGGAGACTATCAAGAAGTTCCTGGAGGAGCAGCTGCCGCAGGAGGTCAGTGAGGGCTCTGTCATCATTGCTCTGTAAATAAAAAAGCCCAGGCGGGTGTAGGAGCCCCGCCTGGGCACGACTGGCCGATATCCAATCGATTACACCCCCATCATAGGGGAGAAAGCGAGTTTTGTCAATGAAAACGACGAAAATCACCATTAGGAACCTGTTCGGCATCAAGGAGACTACCCTCGACGGCCGCTCGGTGGAGATTACCGGGCCTAAGGGTAGCGGTAAGACCTCGGTGCTGGACGCCATCCGATACGCCCTCACCAACCGCTCTGACCGGGACTATATCATCCATAAGGGCGCCGATGAGGGCGAGATCATTATTGAAACCGACACCGGCCTTACCATTGACCGCAAGACCAGGGCTACCCGGGCAGACACCATCAAGGTGAAGGACGGCACGATGCTCCAGACCCGCCCGGCAGAGTTCCTGTCTGGGATCTTTACCCCGCTGCAGTTGAACCCGGTGCAGTTCACTCAACTGAGCCGGCAGGAGAAGAACCGGGTCATCCTCAATCTCATTGAATTCTCCTGGGATATGAACTGGATCCGGGAGCAGTTTGGGGAAATCCCCCAGGGCGTTGACTACTCCAAGCACATTCTGGAGGTTCTGGCAGATATCCAGGCCGAGAACGGAGTGTACTTCCAGTCTCGTCAGAACCTGAACCGGGACATCCGGAATAAGCAGGCATTTATCGCCGATATCGCCAAGGACATCCCTGCCGGCTACGACTATGACAAGTGGAACAGTTACCCCATGGGGGAAAAGTACCGGGAGTTGGAGCACCTGCGGGAGCAGAACAGTGTCATTGAACGGGCCAAGGCCTTCCAGTCCAGCTATGAGGCAAAACTCCGGGGGCTGGAGGCACAGCGGGATGTGGAACTGGCTGCCATTGCCCGGGAGATCTCCAACCAGAGAACAGACCTCATTGGGACCATTGAGCGGCTGCGGGCAGAGATCCAGGCAGCAGAGGACAAGATGGCCGGCCTGGAGCAGCGCCGGCAGGAACGGGAGGCAGTGGCCCAGGCCAACTATGAGACTGCTGTGGCCAAACTGGAGAAGGATATGGGTGTGGCTAACGACTATGCCGATCGGCAGCCCGTAGACACCTCGGCACTGGCGGCCGAGGTGGACACCGCCGAGCAGATGCGCAAGCACCTGAATGAATACCAGCGTATGGTTGCCATGCAGAAAGAGTTGGAAGATCTCTCCACCCGTTCCACCGAACTGACAGAGAAGATCGAACTGGCCAGGGAGTTGCCGGCGCGGATCCTGGAGACCGCCACCATTCCCGTGGATGGCCTGACGGTAGAAAACGGCATTCCTCTTATCCATGGCCTGCCCATTTCCAACCTGTCAGACGGTGAACTGCTGGAGTTGTGCGTGGACATTACCGTCAGCAAGCCCGGTCAGTTGGGCATCATCCTGGTGGATGGCGCCGAGCGGCTGGATCAGGGCAGCCGGGAGCGGCTGTATGCCAAGTGCAAAGACAAAGGCCTGCAGCTGATCGCAACCAGAGTCACGGATTCCGACGAACTGGAGGTGACAGAACTATGATGACCAAAGATAAACTTCGCCAGCTGAAGGGCGATGAGCGCCTTGGCCAGATGCGGGAGTCCGAGTACTTGGGCGCTGAAGACATCGATGACGGTGTGGAGCCGGTGCTTACCATCGCCGGTCTGTGGAACGGTACCGTGACCCTCCAGCGCGGCAAGGAGAACAAGGATGTACTTTCCTTCGCCGAAGAGCGGGTGCCCGGCATCATGCAGGTACGGCCCCTGATTGTCAACTCCACCAACCGGAAGACGCTGCGGAAATTGTTTGGTGACGCCAAGGCATCCACACTGATGGGAAAGCAAATCCAGCTCTATGTGGATCACAATGTTCGGGATCCGCAGGATGGCGGACTGACGGACGGAATCCGCATCCGGCCGTATAAGCCCCGTGTTCAGAAGCAGGAGCCGCCCCCTGTCTGTGCGGACTGTGAGAAGGAAATCACCCCAGCTATGGGCAAGGATGCCCGGTGGCTGGCGGCCTACACGGCGAAGCACTACGGCGTTTCCCTCTGTGCTGCCTGCGCCCAGAAACGGAAGGATGCGGCGGTCGCTGCGGAAATGCAGCGGGAACAGGAAGGCGCTGCGGAAGCGCAGCAGTCCGTGGACAGTCCGCAGGAGAGTGACATCCAGCCCCCTGATTATGAGGCCGGTGCTCCTAATATGGAGGCCGAGGGCGAGGAGGTGCTGTAATGGGCCTTCCTGTGGTTACCAGAGAGAACTATTACGATCCGGAAATCAACATGGCCTATATGGGCTCCACTCAGTTCAAAGCCTTTACCAAATGCGAGGCGGCGACCCTGGCGGAGCTGAGGGGTGAGTGGGTACAGCCCTCCACCCAGGCCTTGCTGGTGGGCGGTTACATCGATGCCTGGTTCTCCGGAGAACTGCCGGTCTATCAGGCCCAGCACCCGGAACTGTTCAAGCGGGATGGAACCCTGAAGGCTGAATACCTCAAAGCCCAGGAGGTCATTGCCCGGATGGAGTCCGATGAACTCTACTCCATGCTGATGTCCGGGCAGAAACAGGTGGTCCGGACGGGTCTGATTGCCGGCGTTCCATTCAAGGTCAAAATCGACAGCCTGCTGGATGGCGACGCCTGCAGGAGGATTGTGGAGAAGTTTCCCAAAACCCAAGCAGCCCTCGGTTTTTGCGACGGCGCCATCGTGGATCAGAAAGCCATGAAGGATATGGCCACCGTATGGTCTGAAGAGGAGCACTGCCGGCTGCCGTTTGTAGAGGCGTGGGGCTATGACCTCCAGGGGGCCATCTACCAGGCAGTCGAAGGGAATATGCTGCCCTTCGTCCTGGCGGTCGGAACCAAGGAAGACTCGCCGGATCTGGCCGCACTGTATATTGCGGACGAGGATTTGACGGCGAAACTCCATGAAGTGGAGGACCTTGCACCCCGGTACCAGGCCATCAAGGAGGGGCGTGTCCAGCCTGTGCGCTGTGAGCACTGTGCGTACTGCCGGGCGACCAAGCACCTGGATTCCATCGTAAATTACAAGGATCTGAACGCAGATGACTGGGTATGATCTGGCCAGCCAGATCAAGGAGCGACTGACTGCCCAAGAAGTTGTGGAGTTTTATGGATTCCACCCTGACCGCTCCGGATTTATCAAGTGCCCCTTCCACCAGGGAGACCGGCACGCCAGTCTGAAGGTCTATTCCGGAAATAAGACTGGATGGCACTGCTTTGGATGCGGCGCCGGCGGCTCGGTGATTGACTTCGTTATGAAACTGTTCGACATCGATTTCCGCCAGGCCTGTGTCCGGATCAACACAGATTTTTCACTTGGCCTCACGGGAGAGCGGCCGTCTCATGCAGAACGGTCGGCTCTCCTGGAGGCCAGACGCCGGGCGGCGGAAAAACAGGAAGCCTTGGAGCGGGAGATCCGTGAGAAGGCTGAAGAACACCGATATTGGTGGGAAGTCACAAAATATTTCTGCCCGGATCAGAAGGATGCAGAGGCGGGGTATATTCACCCGCTATATGCAGAAGCATTGAAAAGACTGCCGTATCTTGAATACTGGCTGGATGAACATTTAGGAGGATAACCGTGTGGACGAATGGACATTTGAAAAAGAGGATTTTCTGACGCCGGCCCCCTATGAGGCCTTATATAAATTTCATAAAGAGCCATTCGTCCACGCCACTAAGATGGCGGAGCTGTCCGCCTACGCCGAACGCATGAAGTTCCGTGGTTTCAAGGCCATGTATAAGCGGTATGTGGAGAGCCTGAAGGTGCAGAGTGGGACTGTCTATATTGACAATGTCACCAGTTTTACCGGGCAGCCCATGGAACTCAACGCCGGCGACTGGGAGGCTGAGGATACCGGCATCTTCAAAAAGAACGGGTTCAATGACGAAATGGCCTGCCCCCATCCTATCATGCCGATTGAGAGGCTGGTAAACATCGACACAGGAGAGGAGAAGTTGAAACTGGCGTTCCGGAAAGGGGCGATCTGGCGGAAAATCATCGTGAGCAAGATAGTCCTGGCCAACTCCAACAAAGTGACAGAACTGGCCGGGAGTGGGATCGCCGTCACCAGCCAGACGGCCCGCGCATTCGTCAGTTACATATCCGATCTGGAGAATCTGAACTATGACATCATCCCGGAGCGCAAATCCATCGGCCGCTGCGGGTATATCGCGGACGAGGGCTTTTCACCGTTTGTGGAGGGCCTGATTTTCGATGGTGACGCCAACTTCAAGGGGATGTTTGAAGCCATCCGCTCTCGCGGCTCCGTGGAAAAATGGCTGGAGACAGCCAAAGAAGTCCGTGGGATGTCCCTCACGGCGCGGATCCTGCTGGCAGCCTCCTTTGCCTCCCCTCTGCTGGAGCCGCTGAACTGCCTGCCTTTTTTCGTTCACCTGTGGGGCGTGGACTCCGGCACTGGCAAGACCGTGGCTCTGATGGTGGCTGCCAGCGTGTGGGGAGATCCCACAATAGGATCCTTTGTGAAGACCTTTGACGGCACAACGGTTGGCCTGGAGAAGACGGCAGCCTTTCTGAACAACCTGCCGCTCTGCCTGGATGAGCTCCAGCTGGCCAAGGATCTGAAGGGGCGCACCAACTTCGATGTCTACAAGCTGGCCCAGGGCGTAGGGCGCACCCGTGGTAACCGGTCGGGAGGAGTGGATCTCACACCGACCTGGAGGAACTGCATCCTGACCACGGGGGAGAGCCCACTGACCGGGCAGGCCGCCGGCGCCGGCGCGGTAAACCGTGTGCTGGACATTGAGTGCCGGAGCGCCCAGGCGGTGATCCGGGACGGTATGAGGATCTCCAGCATCATCAAGCGGAACTATGGCTTTGCCGGCAGGATATTTGTGGAGGAACTGTATCAACCTGGTGTCCTGGAGCAGGTCACAGAGAGATATCGCCAACTTTTCCAGCAGTTGAACGACATGGACACAACGGAGAAGCAGGCTATGGCAGCGGCGGCCATTATACTGGCCGATGAATTGGCCTGCAGGTGGATCTTCCAGGGGACTGAGCGTCCGCTGACGATTGAGCAGATTTCAGAGTTTCTGGCCTCCAGGGCCGCTGTGTCAGCCGGTGACCGCGGGTATCAATACCTATGCGACTGGGTCACACAGCACAGCAATCAGCTGGTTGGACGCTCTGACACCGTGGAAGTCCTGGGTGCCCTTGATGGGAACCGGGCCTATATCATCCGCTCGGTATTTGAGCGCATCCTTCAGGACGCAGGATACTCCACCGCGGCTATGATTTCCTATCTGAAGCAGGAGCATCTGCTTGAAACCCGCGGTCGGGCAAATACCAAAGGAAAGAGAATTAACGGCCTTCCAACGGAATGCTTTTGCCTGATACTTCCTGCTGTGGAATTGGATGATGAAGAACTGGACGAACTTCCACTTTAAGCGTGGAACATGAGGAAAACCGTGGAGCAGCTGTTCCACACCCGGAACACTTAGAGCCGCAAGACTTTTCAGAGTTTTTTATAGAGCCGTGGAACTGTGGAACATAAAAAAGCAGCCTATATATAGATTTGCGTGTGTGTAGTGGTTTTTCTATGTATGTGTAGAATCCGTGGAAAAAATAGAAAATTTTGTTCCACGGTTCCACACCTACCCGCAAACCATTGCGCCGCAATGATTTTACCCGTGGAACATCATTTCCACGCTGTTCCACAGTCCCACATCACTTTGGAGGAACTACATGGAGTTAAGGCCATATCAGAAAGAGTGCATCAGCACCATCGAGGCGCAGCCACCGGGGGCATACCTGTCCCAGATGGCCACAGGGCTTGGCAAGACGGTGACCTTTGCCAATCTCCCGCGCCACGGTGAGAGAATGCTTATCCTATCCCATCGAGAGGAACTGGTGGAGCAGCCGCGTAAGTACTTTGACTGCTCCTATGGTATCGAACGCGCCACCCAGCACAGCCACGGGGAAGAAGTCGTGTCCGCCAGCGTGCAGACCATGGTACGCCGGCTGGATCGGTTTGATCCTGAGGATTTTGGGTTGATCATCTGCGACGAGGCCCACCACGCAGCGGCAAGAACCTACCGGGATATATTCACCTACTTCCGGCCGGAGAAACTGATCGGTTTCACCGCTACCCCAAACAGAGGGGACAAGGTTCGCCTGGACAATGTCTTCTCGAAAATCATCTTCCAGCGAGACCTGCGCTGGGGAATCCAGAATGGGTACCTGTGTGACATTGCCTGCCGGCGGGTAGACATTGGCTTTGACCTATCCGCTGTCAAGACCAGGCGTGGGGACTACGCTCCCGGCGAACTGGAGGAGGCGATGGACGGTACTGCGGACGCCATTGCTCAGGCCTACCGGGAACTGGCCGTAGGCGCCACGCTTATTTTCGCGGTGTCTGTCCATCAGTGTGAGGAAATCGCCCGGAGGATCCCGGGTGCCGTGGTGGTTACCGGGGAGACAAAAGACCGGGCCGCCATTATCCGGGCCTTCACTGCCGGTGAGATCCCATGCATCGTCAACTGCATGGTGTTCACTGAGGGAACGGATATTCCCAGGGTGGAGACGGTCATCATCGCCCGCCCGACCCAATCGGAAAGCCTCTATGCTCAGATGGTGGGCCGCGGGCTGCGTCTCTATCCGGGCAAGGAAAAACTGATCTTGGTGGATTGTGTTGGGATCACTGGGAGGTCAAATCTCTGTACGGCGCCCTCGCTGCTCGGTTTGGACATGGAGAATGTCCCGCCCAGAAGAGCCGATGAGATCCAGGGAGATCTCTTTGAACTGCCGGAGAAGATCTTGTCCGCCGGCGACTGCCCGGAGAGCTGGATCAAGAACATCAGACTGGTAGACCTATGGGCAAAGGAGCAGAGTTACAACACCCACGACATCAACTTCTTCAAGATGCCGGATGGCTGCCTGGTATGCTCACTGGAAAAATCCAAGAGTATTGTGATTCCCTGCCCGGACGCCTTGGGTATGGTCAATCTTCCAGACGGCCGCCGGGGTGGAATGCAGGAGGCCATTGACGAGGTGTACCGGGCTTTGATCAGAAACCACCTGGACTGTCGGCATCTGTGGGATCTTGCACAAGTCAAAAAGTGGGGCAAGGCACCAGCAACAGCCAAGCAGCTGCAGATCATCAAAACACGCTGCAGGGGATTTGATGTCACAGGGCTCTCTAAGGGGGACGCCAGCCAAATACTTAACCGGCTGTTCAATGATCCAGGAAAGAAGAGGCGGCGCCAATGAAAATCTTAGTGTCAAAGGCTGAGGACCGGGATACCATGGTGGTTATTTTGGCGAGAAACGGCTACACCGTCCGGCAGGTGAAAGAAAAGAAACCCGGGGACAAGACATACAGCTACTTTGTGGAGGTGGTCGAACATGGCAAGAAAAATGAGTGAGGCCCAGCATCAGGCCGCTGTGATCAAATGGACACAGCAACCGGGAATCCGCCGGCAGTGGCCGGAGCTGGCATTGCTGCACCACATCCCTAATGGAGGAACCCGGGATCCGGTGGAAGCCAAACACCTGAAACAGCAGGGTGTCAAAAACGGTGTGCCGGATCTCTGTCTTCCAGTGCCACATGGAAGGTACCATGGTCTCTACATCGAAATGAAGCGGGAAGATGGGACTCCATCTGAAGATCAGAAGTGGTGGGGAGAAAAACTCCAGTCCTATGGGTATGCCTGGTCAGTTTGCCATGGATATGAAGAAGCGATCAGCACCATCCAGTGGTACCTGGCAATGCCGGCTATTGGTTTGAGGGAAACGCTATGAGTGGCGAACTTGCGTTCCCCTGGGAGCGAGAGGCTATGCGGGGAGAAGAAATGCCGGAGGGGCTGTCCTTTCCGGACCAGATGGCATATACGACCCTGCGGAATGTGTACCAGGCGTACTACAGCAAAATTATCTCTCGGGAGGCGGCAACGGCCGAGAAAGGGCGGCTGAAATACCAGTATGAGCGGGCGGTGCGGCAAATGAATTTCGATAGGAAACTCTGCGACCACCATGTCAGGGTAATCAAGGCGACCGAGGTCGCCAAGAGTGCATTCAGAAAGGCTCCTTCCATCGAGGCCGGGTTGCGGCTGTGCCAGGTGTTGGACGGCATTCAGTTGCCTCCTCTGGAGGATCTATGACTCCCGAAAAGATACGTGCGAAAAGCCACGTGGGAGCGTTCGGAATTCACATATATGGCCTCCGCCTGAAAAGCGGCTGTGCCAAGCCTTACACGCCGACATGGAAAGGTTTTTGCGGCAAAGAGAGTAATACCCATGCCGCAAACCAGATTGTCACATGATGTAACCGAAGGTGACATAGGACACTCACATTTTTTCGATGTAGCCGATGTGCCAGGGGGAAAAACCGTTCTCGCGGAAGGAGAACAGTTTATCACCAATGGATACAAGAGTGTACCGATGTAACCAGATGCGCTGTGTAAAATGCCCCTAAATTGTAGCGCAAAGGAAGCGAGGTTCTTGTGGGGCAATGTAACACATGGCTATGAAAGGAGTTGGAGGAAAAGGGGCCATGAGCCAAAATCGCTGGACAGCAGAACAGGATCAATATCTCATAGACCACTGGCAGTCCCAGAGTGACAGCGAACTCGCTGAGATGGTTGGCCACACGGCGGCGTCAGTAAATGTGCGCCGGCAGAAACTGGGCCTGAAGCACCGGGAGAGTTTCAAAGGGCCGGATTGGTCACGGGAAGAAGTCGAACTCATGCAGGAACTCTGGGGAACATACACCATCCCGCAGATTGCCAAGCGGCTGAATCGGTCTGTTCTGGCGGTAAAGGTTAAATCGGGCAGGCTGGGATTGGGGCGCTATGTGAATAGCAGCCAGTACATTACTGCAAACCAAGCGGCAGTCCTTCTGCAGGTGGACATCCATACTGTGACGGACGTGTGGATCCCAGCCGGACTTCGCTTCACCTGGAAGGCGCCGCAGGGAAAGCGGAAGTTCCGCTATATCCGCATGGATGACCTGCTGGAATGGCTTAGAGAGAACCCAGATCGCTGGGACAGTCGAAGGGTGGAACTGTTCGCTCTTGGATCTGAACCGGAATGGCTGAAGGAGAAACGAAAGGCGGATCTGACGCGGCCGGCCAGACGGGCACTGAAGTGGACTCCGGATGAAGATTCCAGGCTTGTGACCATGTTTCGGCGTGGTGATAGAACATACGCAGAAATGGGGGCAGAACTCGGGCGCAGTCCAGATGCCGTGGAGCGGAGAGTGGCCCGCCTGGATGTCTGGGGTACCGGTAAGTACATCGGGCAGGATCCATGGGCTGCGCGCCGTGAAAAGAAAGCGGCCTCGGAGCGAAAACTGCTGGGACTCCGCTTATGCAATGCCTTGCTTGCCTGTCGAAACTCCCGGGAATGGGGTGAGTATTGGCAAAAGGACAACTGCCAGCATTGGGACAATGTCCGCGGCTGCCTGATGAAATGCTCGGACTGTGACAGCTGCTCCGAGTTCCAGCGGATACAGCCACAGTACTGCAGAAGGTGTGGCGTAGAATTTATAGACCGCCGGCGCCAGGACTTTTGCCCAAAGTGCAGAGCAGCCCGGAAGAAGCAGGCTCAGAAAAAATATGCTGTGCTCCGAGCCAGGGGACAGCGCTGATTATCCACTAACCACTACGAAAGAAGGAAAAACCATGGAAAGAATGACCATACGGGGTGACCATGGAGTATACATGGCGCCAGGTTGGGACTTCCACATTGATCCGGACGACTATGAGTTGGTCCAGAAGGTTCTTGACCGCATTGCGACCTTTGAGGATCTGCTTGAACGAGTCGAGATGGAGCCACGGGAGCTCGTGGAGGTACTCCAGAGGAATTTTAACGCAGATCTCATGTTGAGCATGACTGCCCATTACCTGCAGGTTGAACCCCAAGATGCTGTTCTGGCTATGAGAGCCGGAGCAAGGGCCATCGTGAACAATAGGCGTCTGGAGGGAGCGATATATGTCTGGGACTTCCGTGGAAAACAGGGAGGCCCAAAGGAAATCTCTTATTATGACGCTGCAGTCCTGCTTGCGGAAACCGCTGACAAACTGTATCAGCAGGAATCATCTGGAAAGGGGAACGACGATGGCTGAATGCAGAAAAAATGGTGAGCAATGCCCGGACTTCTATAAGTGCACCACAGATGGGGATACCGTGGTATCAAGCAGAAAGGTTCTGCAGCAGTACTGCTTCTATTGCATGGCCACTCCCCGGATTAAGAAAATAGGAACTATTGCATCCTGGACAGGAACTACGCCTCCATGGTGCCCGCGTGGCCGTGGATGAAGGAGGAACAAGTCGGTGAACATTAAGGACTCAATCAAACTTATGGAACTGTACGCTGTGTGCCCCAGGTGCGGTTGCGAGGTAATCGGGAATGGGAAAGGTACCCTTGAGTGTGATACGGCTGCCGGCTCGTTCCGGCGGACCTGCAGTTGTGGCTGGTATGTGGAGGTGCAGGAAGGGGTCGTAGCCGGACAGGCTCCGGAGGTAGAGGTACCAGCTGAGGAAGAACCTGATCCTGAACCGATCTCTGATGAGAAAGTCGAGCCGGATCCGGAGCCCGAGCCGTTGCCAGTACCTATATCGGAGCCGAAGCCGGTACAGCCTCTGAAGGCGGACAAAAAGAAAGTGGACAAACCTGCGGAGTGGAGAGGCTTTGTGCATATCCGTTGCGAGGCCTGCCACAAAGAGGCGACTTTCTGCCTGCGCGCACCTACCACACAGTACACCTGTCGGAACTGCAATCACAAGATGGATCTTGGGAAGCCCTATTTGGCCTATACCCGCTGTGAGTGTGGCCAGGCCGGGCGTTACCTGACCAACATCCCAGATTTTACTTTTGACATTCCCTGTGCCACCTGCGGATCGCCCAACACCGTGACGTATCATCGGGGGAAAGACTGCTATGTCCCTGTTGGCCACGCGCAGAAACACGGCCGGGCTAAAAAGAAAAAGTGAGGAGAGTGGCCATGACAATTTCAAAATTGATCCAGGCCCTCAACGGCCTGAAGGTAGAAACAGGTAGTCTGGCCTGCATAGGGTGTGGCCATGAGCACAACTGCAGCACCCATGGCTGTGCCATCCTGCGGGAGGCCATTGATACCCTGAGTGGATTTGAGTGGATTGACCCAAAGGTGGAACTGCCACCTGAAGATGTCGTTGTGCTCGTGGTTGTGGACGGTAAACCGGGCCCTAATCTGACCTTGAAAGACGCCTATGAATTTGCATCCTATTCCAAAAACGAGGGCTGGATCCTGGAGGCCTACCCAGAGTGGGAGGATGCTGTTGTGAAAAAATGGATGAACATACCGGAGGTGCAGTATGAAACGTGAAACATATCAACGGGGCCTGCCCGGCGTAAAGTGGGGAATCTGGAATTGCCAACGGAAGTGTTTCCAGTTCAGTATCAGTGAGGACACCCCAATGCTGGCCGAAGCCAGGCTGTTCCAGAAGATTGGCGATGACGCCCGAAAGTGGCGTTTCGAGCCGCGGCAACTTCCTGGGCGATATGCAAAATCTGCAACTTTTTCGCCCAATTTGTAATATCCCATTTTGACCCTTTTTGAGAGGCTGAAAATGGGATATGGAATGATAGGCCTCAACCCATTGAAAATAAAGGGTTTTTTAATGGCTGGACACCGGATTTTTTACCCAAGTTATAGACAGGTACGGTAGAAAGCCTGATCCACGATTTGAATTTTTGCAACTATTTTCGGAAAAAGCCAAATCCGATGATTGACTAAATGGACGCCGAAACCGCTTGTGGTTTCGGCGCTCCATCATATCAAAAACACCCCGTAAAAAATTCAAATCAATTTGATACCGAAATCCGAGGCCCCTGGAGCCGGTATAGAAAAGGCAGAAATTTGATACCATTTTTCTTCACGGTTTTTTTGTAGATTTTGGTATGGAAATGGAGCACTGTTATGAGCACCTTGAAGGAGATGGCTTTTGAATATAAGCAGGCTGCGGCAAAACTGGCCATGGCTATTGAGCGACACAAAGTTGCCGGAGATCTATCGGAAGCAGAATTGAAGTCACTGAGGCAGGCCCTGCGGGAAACCAGGGAGGCTGCTCACCTTCTGTCTGGCTACTATGACGCTCCCAGGCCGGAGTGCAGTATTACGCTGCAGGGGCTGAAGCCCAGGAGAACGCGGGATGACCATTAACGAACTGCGGGCCCGGAAGCAGGAGCTGCTGGCCCGAAAAAAATATGAGATGGAATTGCAGGAGCAGGGACAAGGTGACAATTTTGCGCTGTTTATGGTGAACGAGGAATTGCTGGACGTTAACGCCAAGATCCGGGCCCTTTCCCCAGCTCGTGGAGTTGGACGGAGTGGCCGGGTTACCCATTCGGAATTTTCATCGGACAAGCAACAGTTCATCGACTGGACCAGGGAAGATGCCGATGCGGTTCAGGAACTTGATGAGGACAGAGCAATGATGCGCAATATGCTTCGCACTGGTATTGCCTCTATCACTGGCCGCCAGAGGGAGATCCTGCTTTTGTGGAGTGATGGCCTGAATCAAACCACCATTGCTGGACGGCTCGGTGTTGATAAGTCTGCTGTTTGTAGGACCCTGAAGCGTGCACAGTACAATGTAAAACAACTCACTGAAGCCAGGATGACAGTAGAGCGGTTGCGGGACGATAACAAGTTGGATGTGTCGGATCCAGAAGTGGGGAAAGTCATCATATCGGCGCTGACGCCTCACCAGGCTGTTTGCTTTTATCTGTACTACTCCGAGCGGATGTCAGTACGGGAGGTTGGACAACTGCTGCAGATTGATCATTCAACCATTGTTCGGACGATACAGCGGGCTCTGGCGAGAATCAGCGATGTACTTGGAGATAGTATCAACATCTTGGAGAATGTGGAAGATTTGGATGACCTGGTGTTTTTGATCTACTGTAACCTGCGGGATAGATATGAGGATCTTCCGCCGGTTGTGCAGGATCATATCAAAAGGACTCCTTCCGCTGAGTACATGGCTCATGATAGAACTTCACATAGTGATGAACATGGTTCCATACGCAAGCCAAAACTTCAGATCCGCACGAACCGAAAGCAACCGAGGGGCACGCTGCAGTATGAGCAGCATGGCCGCCTGTATCAGATGCTGCAGGAACAGTACCGAGAGGTGAAACTGGCCGGCCGTGTTAATCGTAATCGTTGGAAACATCCTATTGCTCGGTGGCTTGTGGCAATATTTCAGGTCATCAGTAGGCCCAAAAGACCACTGTAGGGAGGGATGCAGGTGTGGAACAGAATGCTGCATTTCCTCAAAGGCTTCAGACCTTGCGTGAGAAACAGCGCCTGAGCCGGCGCACCTTGGCTGAATTGTGTGGATTAAGCAAGAACATGATTAGTCTGTATGAGAGAGGAGAAAAGGCACCGTCTGTCGATGCGCTTATCAAATTGGCTGACTACTTTGGTGTATCCATAGACTTTCTACTTGGAAGAAAAAATTTTTAGAGTGCCCACCCACGGTGGGCATGACTATAAAAATTTGTGTTATAGTCATCTTGGAGACCTCCTATCAAGCCGCCCGGCTCCGAGGCGGCAAGAATATCGGGCGTTTGCTATTTCTGAACACTGAGTGGTGGTGATATGCCGAATGAACAGAACCTCATCCCGTTCAATGAACGAACAGAGGAGGAACAGAGAGAAATACGATCTTCTGGTGGACGTGCGTCCGGCGTGTCCCGTAGGCGGAAACGGAGTCTGAAGGAGGCTGCCGATCTGTATCTGTCCCTCCCGGTGGCGGATCGGCGGCGTTGGAATAGAATCGCTCGTCGGAATGTAGACCCAGAGGATGTGGATAACCAGATGGCCATGATTATTGGATTGGTGGAGGCGGCCACAAACGGCGATGCCCGAGCCGCCAAGGTCATAGTAGATCTGCTGGGGGACACTCCCGGTGATGACGGTGGGGGTGTGCAGATCATTGACGACCTATAGACTTTCAGAACTGATATCCCCGGCATTTGTCGACTCTCACAAGGCTGTAAAAACTGGGGAAATCAACGAACTCGTTGAGAAGGGCGGCCGCGGCTCGGCGAAGTCCAGTTACCTTTCCATTGAGTTAATTCTCGAACTGATCAAGCATCCTGAATGTCACGCCGTCGTGATGCGTAAGATCGCAAACACGCTCCGCACATCTGTGTATGCTCAGGTGTGCTGGGCAATTTCAGCACTTGGGTTGACTAGAAAATTTCGATGCACAGTAAGCCCCATGGAATGCACCTACATAGAGACCGGGCAGAAAATCCTGTTCTTTGGCATGGACGATCCGGGAAAGTTGAAATCCATCAAACTTCCTTTCGGCTACATCGGGCTCGCCTGGTTTGAAGAGTTGGACCAGTTTGATGGCCCGGAGCAGATCCGGAATGTCGAGCAGTCAATCTTCCGTGGCGGATCCTATTCCATGTGCTTCAAATCTTTCAACCCGCCTGCGATGGCCCGCAACTGGGCAAACCGGTATGCCTTGGAGAAAAAGCCGGGAAAGATGGTCCATCACAGCACATACCTGACCACGCCGGCCAATTGGCTGGGCCCGCGTTTCCTGGCCGATGCTGAGCACCTGAAGGAAACAAACCCTACTGGATACCGTCATGAGTACGGCGGCGAGGTCGTGGGGAGTGGTACGCAAGTGTTTGAAAACCTGTTGCTTCGGGAAATCAAGGATGATGAGATCAAACAGTTTGACCGGGTCACCAATGGCGTGGACTGGGGCTGGTACCCAGATCCATGGGCCTGGAACCGTATGCACTATGATTCCGGGCGGAAGACGCTCTACCTGTTTGATGAACTGACGCGGTTGCGTACCAGCAATACTGAGACTGCAAAATTGATCCAAAGCAGAATCCCTGAAGGGGAGCGAATTATCGCAGACAGCGCTGAAGAAAAGTCTGTCAGCGATTACAAAAGCTACGGGCTGTCCTGCCGCGGAGCAGATAAAGGACCTGGAAGTGTGAACTACTCTATGAAGTGGCTCCAGTCGCTGCGGGCGATCGTCATAGACCCTGATAGATGCCCAGACACCGCGCGTGAGTTCTCTGAATACGAGTACGAGCGAGATGACAAAACCGGTGAAGTCGTAGCCGGCTACCCAGATGCCGCAAACCATCACATTGACGCTGTGCGTTACGGCACCAACAGAATTTGGAAAAGAAGAGGGCGGTAATATGTCAAAATTCAAACGGTGGCTGTATGATCGCTTTCTCCCTGCCTGGTGCCGAGAGGATCTCCTGGAAGCCAATGCAAAACTCAGTGCTAAGGTCCAGGAACAGCGGCGCGAGATCGAGCGACTCAGAGCCTACATTGACGGCCTTCAGGACGCCACGCGCCGACCGCCGCGCATCGTGATCAACTGCAAGGAGGTATCTAAATCGTGAGCATTATCTCCGCTTTGTTTGAGAGCGGGAAAGTATATAATTTTGAGCAGGCCTTTGGTGCCAAGGACATCACAACACCAGCCATGAGGGCTGCAATCAAGGATTGGGCATTGCTTTACTACCAGACTGACCCAACCAAAGACGAGGACCCTTGCCAGCGGATCCCAGTGGCTATTGTGTCGAAACTGACCAAAACAACCTTCTCTGAGTATAATGCGGCCCCGGCAAAGAGTGGCTCAGAGTATGTTGCCGCCATACTCGCTGCGCTGGACAAGGTGAAGGGTAAGGCTATGCAGCAGGCTCTTATAGGTGGCCAGTGCTTTCTCAAGCCGATCTTCGGGGAAAGCGGCCTGTCCTTTTCCGTGATCTCCCGCGGCAACTATGCGACTCTGGGTCGGGACGAGCAGGACATAGTGACAGATGTTGGTACGGCAGAGCGCACTATTGAAGGCCGGGCCTACTACACTCTGCTGGAACGCCGCAGGGTTGTCAAAGGAAATTTGACAATTGAGAGCCGGCTTTACCGCTCGGAGACGGAGCAGGTACTTGGGTACCCAGTTCAACTTTCCAGTTTGGACAAGTATGCATCTCTGGTTCCAGAACTGACATACCAAGAGGCAATTGGATCTCTGGGCCTGATCCCGCTCCGCACTCCGCAGGAGAATACAGTAGACGGGAGCCCAGACCCTGTCAGCGTGTATGCGCCGGCGGCAGGCCTGATCCATAATATCAACCGAAACGAGGCCCAGATCAACCGAGAGTTTGAGAACGCAAGATCCCGGATCATCGCGTCAGCGGATATGCTGAAAACCGGTCCTGACGGCCGCAAGCAGCTGAAGGACGATTTGTTCACTGGGCTGGAAGACGACCCAGATGTTGTAGGGATCACCATTTTTTCGCCCACGCTGCGGGAGCAGTCCTTCCTGGCCAGAAAGACCGAGTATCTTCGGAATGTGGAAAGTCTGATCGGTCTGAAGCGCGGATTGCTCTCAGAAGTGGAGGCGACAGAGCGTACTGCCACGGAAGTGACCTCCAGCGCCGGCGACTATAACCTGACGATCATCGACTTCCAGCAGATGTGGGAAAGCGCCGTTCGAGAGGCAGTCCGGGTGTGTGACATCCTTGGGCGAATCTACAAGGTCTATTCCGGTCCTCAGATCGATCCGGAGCGCGATGTGGCGATCAGCTGGGGGAACGGTGTTCTCTATGACGAGGACCAGACTTGGCTCGACTACAAGGATATGGCAACCCGTGGCTGGCTTAAACCGGAAATTGCGGTTGGGTGGTACTTTGATATGCCGACAGATACCCCAGCTGATCTTGAGAAGGTGCGCAGCAAATATATGCCTGAGGTAGATCAACTGGTGGAGGAAGGCGGCTTGTAATGCTGACGCCTGAGCAGATTGAGGGATTCCGGATCGCTGCTGGCCGTCTGATGGACCCTATCCAAGACTTCCTGCTTCGGGATATTGCCCGTAGAATCCAGGATGCTGGAAAACTGACCAGCACCGCAGCCTATGAGGCATGGCGTGCAGAATGGCTTGGCAAAGGGCGTCGAGACCTTGAAAAGGAACTGGCCGAACTCCTGGGGGTATCCAGGCAAAATGCCAGAAAACTTCTTCGGACTGCAGGGGAATATGGGTACGATTTATCCCTTGCCGAGCAGCGCGGACATCAAGTGCCTTTTGAAGACAATCTTCCGATACAGCAGATTATTTCTGCGGCAGTCGAACTGGCTGATCAGAACCTGAAGAACATCACCCAAACCCGCGCTATCCAGATGATGGACCCGTATGGCCAGTATCAAGCTTTGCCGCAGGCATATCAAGCCTGTACTGACTTTGCCTTTCAGCAGGTGTTTTCTGGGGCATTGGACTACAACACCGCGATCCGCCAAGCCTGCGCCGGGATTGCCAAGCATGGCGTCAGCGTAGCGTATGAGAGCGGCGTGCATACTACCATCGAGGCCGCAGTGCGCAGAAACATTATGGGTGGCCTTGGCTTGATGGTAGAACAGATCCAGAGCGAGAACTATGTGTCGCTTGGATGCACAGGGTGGGAGATCTCCGCACACGCCAACAGCGCCCCCGACCATGAGCCGTTTCAAGGAAAGCAATATTCTGACTCCGAGTATCAGGCCTTGAATAATAGCCTCCGGCGCCGGATCAGCACCCTGAACTGCGGGCACATCGCTTTTCCTATCGTGCTGGGCGTAGACCAGCCCCAGTACACCAATGCTGAATTGGAAAGGCTGCGTCTGGAGAATGAGAAGGGTGTGGATTTCGATGGGCAGCACTATACCGGCTACAAAGCGACACAGCAACAGCGAAAAATCGAGAGGGCCATCCGGCGCCAGAAGCGCAAAGTCCTTTTAGCAGCTCCGGAGGATGCAGACATGGAACGCGCGCGCCTGCTTCGGCTCCGCCAGGAATATGATCGCTTTTCAAAGGGTGTAGGGCTCAGGACCGAGGATGAGCGTCTGGAGGTGTCCGGCTTCAACTGGAGGGAATGGAAACAGGCTGAAGACGGCACAAAGCGTATTGAAAATCTCGCCAATGAGATGTATGATACGGGTAGTACGGCCGGAAACCTGGACGCCTGGCTCCGGGATCAACCTATCCGCCGGCAGATCCAGTCAGAGGACACTATCACTGATATTGTTCCAGGCCAGTTCCGCAAGCATGTTTATGGGACTCTTGAGTATGAGCAGTATGCTGAAAAGCTGGCCGCCACTGGTAGATATGGTCCAAGCCGACTGACTATAACGCTGGAGGAGGCCCAAGCCCTGGTGGACCGATACCGAGGCACCGGGATCCTGGCCCGGCGGAAAGATGGAACCTGGCTGAAACAGGAATGGATCACTACCTGCCCTGACCGGGTTGGCATTGTGGTAAATGATCTCACTGGCGACGAGGCCTATACTACGACTTTCAAGATACATTACCGGAAAGACGGGACTCACATCGTCCCTGACTATCCAAGCAGAAAAGGCAAGAAGGGTGCGTCATGAGTTACACTGAAAAAGAACTTTTCGATTATATGGACTCTCGCCGGCCGGTTCGCGTCGAGTGCACTGACGGAGCGGTTTTTGTTGGTCTATGCTGGGCTTATGGCGCTGCACTCAGTGAAGAAGAGTTTGGTATGGCCGAGCCATTGCTGGATGTCGGCGGTACGACTCTGCGCATCAGTGATATTGAGAAAATCGAATTCGCAGACTGAGCATAGACGGTGGGAGGCCATATGACAGAACAGGTGATCAAAGCTATTGAGAGCATCCTGGCAAAAGACGACCGCGTGGAGTTGATCCCCATGCCGGGCGGGGAAGTAAAAGTCATCCGCATCCGTCGGGATCCTGTAAAAATTAAATCATGACCTCGCTCTAAGTGGTGAGCGGGAAGAGCTGAGTGGAGCTGATAGGAGAGATCCTGTCGGCTCCATTTTTTGTTGATTTCAGGTTGTTCCTGTTTTCAAGTTAATTCGCCGCGCCCGGGCGTAATGCAGGGCGGCCGCCAGGGGGCGCGACCCCCGTACAAAAAAGCGTAGCGGAGAGAGGAGAAACAGATGAAGCGAGAATTCCTTGAGAATCTGAAAGTCGGAGACCAGCCGCTCTCCAAAGAAGTGATCGACGCGATCATGGGCGAGAACGGCAGGGATATCGAAGCGGCCAAGAAGCCTTTCGCGGACTACGAAAGCATCAAAGAGCAGTTGCAGACTGCCAAGGATGGCCTGAAGAAGTTCGAGGGCGTCGATGTGGCCCAACTCCAAGGGGAGATCACCAAGCTTCAGGGCCAGCTTACCGACAAGGATAAGGAGTGGCAGGAAAAGATGGATACTATGGCCTTCGAGGGAAAGGTCAAAGACGCCATCACTGCCGCGCGCGGTAGGTCGGCAAAGGCAATCTCGGCCCTTCTGGATTTGGATACCCTCAAAGCGTCCAAAAATCAGGATGCAGACCTCAAGGCCGCCCTTGAAAATCTGAAGAAGGAAAACGCCTATCTGTTCGAGGATGAAGGCACACCGCCCCCCTATGCCGGCGGCACAGGGAAGAATAATCCTCCCTCTGGTAAGTACGACACTGAGACCGCCGGAATCATGGCGGCCGCCGGGCTTGACCCTGAGAAGGATTGAGCCATCTGATGAAAGGAGACCAGTAAATGGCCAATGCAATCACTCTTGCACAGACTTTTGTGCCTATCCTCGATAAAATCTACAAGGTTGCGTCTGTGACCTCCATCCTGGACGGCAACCCTGAACTCGTGCGGCAGGGGGCAAACTACAACGAACTGATCATCCCCAAACTCTCCATGCAGGGCCTGGGCGACTACTCCCGCAATGACGGGTATGTCAAGGGCGATGTGACCCTGACCAATGAGACGGTGAAGTGCAACTTCGACCGCGGCCGTATGTTCCAGGTGGACAATATGGACAACCTGGAGACCGCTGGCATCGCGTTTGGTCAGCTCTCTGGCGAGTTCCTCCGGACGAAGGTTGCTCCGGAGATTGATGCTTTCCGGTTTGCCACCTATTCCGGTATTTCTGGGATTTCCAAGGTTTCTGCCGGCGCCACCCTTTCCACCGGTGAATCTGTCATTGCGGCCATCCGCGAGGGCATGAGTGGTATGGACGAGGATGAGGTGGACCCCAACAATCGGTATCTGTTCATCACGCCTACTCTGCTTGGGCTGATTGAGGATATGGATACGACGAAGAGTAAAGAGGTCCTGAAAAACTTTGCCGGGATCCAGAAGGTTCCTCAGACCCGCTTTTACACTGCTATTGACCAGCTCTCTGGCGGTAGCAGCGAGGAGGCTGGTGGTTACACCAAGGGCGCCAGCGGTGCTGATATCAATTTCATGATCATTGAGAAGTCCGCCCTTATCCAGTTCCCCAAGCACATTGCACCCAAGATCATCACCCCTGATGTCAACCAGGATGCGGATGCCTATAAGTTTGGCTATCGGAATGTAGGTATTGCCGATGTCTATGAGAACAAGGCCGCTGGCATCTATCTACATCACAAGGCCGCAGGCTAAGGAGGCTGCCAATGAGAACTATCGGACTTGTTTTCGCCAGTAAAGCCCCTGCTGAAAAGTATGTTTGTCCCGAATGCGGTAAAGAGTACAAGAGTGAAAGTGCTCTCGCCAAGCATCTGCAGGACAAGCATTCTGATGACGGAGTGCCTAAGACTGAGCAGGAATCTGATGAATAAAGGAGGGCGTCGCCATGGTCAATTATGAATTTTATGTTTCAGAATACCACGGCGGCGCCATCTCTTTGGATGAGTGGCCAGAGGTAGAGGCTCGTGCCTCTGCCCAGCTCCGCCGGTATAAGAGGATCTTCACCGTGTCCGCACCAGAGCCGAATGCGGAGGACATGGCCATCTGTGCTATGGCTGAAGCAATTCACGGCTTTGACCTGGCCCTTAACGGCGACGGCGGGCCGATTCAGTCGGCATCGGTGGGGAGTGTTTCTACCAGTTACGGTACGAACATAGGCACCGCAATAGACCTGTCTGAAAAAGGGCAATCGAAGACCTTGTACCGAGCTGCGTCCCTCTACCTCGATATTTATCGGGGGGTGAGCGGATGATCCCAATCAGGCGCCGCAGTTGCCCCGTCAGTTATCGCCTATGTAACCAGACGGTAACGGTGTACCACTGGGACGGAAAATCCACATACAAGCGCAGCGTCTTCAAAAATGCTTTCCTGGATTTCAAGAAAACTCAGAATGTGGACAAAACCGGCAGTACTGAGTCGAACAGTTTCCTTCTTGTGATTCCTGGACCTGAAATACCAGTGGTTGTGGGGGACAAGGTACAGTTGGGCGAAGGGCCGGAGATCACGACTCGTGAGGACTGGGCTGCCCTGGTGCCCGTTACCACACCCGGCCTGGTCGTGGTGAAGTATGTGGACCCGAAGTACTTTAACGGTGTAGTCATACACACGGAAGCGGGGGGCTGAGATGTCTATTGTCGGTACTATCAAAGTCAACACTAGACCCGTAGCAGAGATTATGCGCAGGAAGGGCCTAGACCAAAGCGGAGATGTGCAGCAGTTCCATACGGCAAATGTCCTCCGTCGAATCACGAAGTATATGCCGTATAGAACCGGGGCTACGATAAAACTGACTGTAGCGCAGTCCCCGGTCAGACGCCCTGAGATTAACACCTTTACGAGATACGCCAGGTATCTGCACGAAGGCAAGGTTATGGTGAATGCGGCCACTGGGAAAGGCCCTGCCGTGATCCCAGGCGTGGGACCGCGGTGGCCAAGAGGTGCCCAGTTGAAGGCCACAGATCGTCCGCTGACCTATACGACTTCCAAAAATCCAGAGGCAGGCCCTTTCTGGGGACGGCGCCTCATGGCAAAGGAAGGACGGGCCATGCTTGAAGATCTCAAAAGATACATCAGAAGGAGGCCCGATAGCAGATGACTGCTCTGGAGCAAGTAAAGGAGTGGCTGGCCACTTTCCCGCAATTTGATATTCTTACGAATTTTCGTGTGGACTATACCGACAAAGTTCCGGGCACCGGTGGGATCCTGCCAGACGGACTTGTAGAGGTCTCACGCCGGCGGGACATCACCGGATGTACCACCGTGACAAACCAGTATAATTTCGCACTGTACTATGTGTTTGAAAAAGCCCCGGGGGACGATGAGGGTGCCGAGGCCAATGCAGACTGGATCGTAGATCTTCAGGAGTGGGCCCAAGCACAGTCGGTCTCCGGTGCCGCGCCGGTCTTCGGTGATGACCCGCGCTCAGAGCGTATCACGGCCCAAAACGGAACGCTCTACCAGGCGGATGAGGAGGGCACAGCTGTTTATGTTGTGCAGTTATCTGTGCAATTCGTTCGAGTTTTCAAGGAGGAAAATAAATGGATGATCTAACGTTCAACACCCCGGCCGGCCAGGTCGTAGACCGCAAACTGCTGATTCTGTATCTGAACACGGGGGAAAATGAAGAGCCAGTGTGGAGTCCTATCGGAAAGCGCGTTGAGGAAAGCTCGATGGAGTATGACTTCAACGAGGAGAGCAAGACCGATATTTTCGGCGAGGTCTATACCACGATGAACAAGCCCATTGTTACGCAGACCTTTGAGCCATGCGAGCTGGACGCCGGAGATAAGGCGCAGGTGAAAATCTGGAATCAGGCTATCCGGGATCAGGATGTGGCGGCCATGGCCAACAACGATCTGTTGGTCGTACATGCTTACGCTGGCACCGCTGATACCGCCGTTTTCGCTGAGCGGTATGCGTCCTGTCTGGTGAAGCCGGCGTCTTTGGGAGGAAGCGCCAATGTCGGGATGCCACTGGATATCACCTTCGGCGGAACCCGTACCAAGGGAACGGCCGCTATTTCCGGCACTGGTGTAGTTTTCAAGCCTGAAACCGCATAATAGGAGGCTCGATTTATGAATTCGCTGAAGTTTTCGACCGGAGTAAAAACTTTTTCGGTCAATGATGGTGCTGCGGAGATCTCCTATAACCCCACCGATGTGAATTTCGTCTCCAACTTGTACGACTTTTTCGTCTCCTGTGCAGAGAAATATGAGGCGGACAAGGACAAGAAGTTCACAGACAACACCGCGTTCTTCGAGTATGCCAAGCAGAGGGACGCCGATGTCTGTGCCGGCATCGACAATCTCTTCGGAAGCGGAACTGCCGCTGCTCTGTTCCAGGGAATCAGCACCTATGCAATGGCGGAGGGACTGCCCCTGTGGACCAATTTTCTCCTCGCGGTAATCGATACGGTTCCGGAGGAAATGTCGAAACAGGTTAAATCCTCTCGCCCGAGGGTGGAAAAGTACCTGAAGAAATACCATCGCTGAGGAGGAACGATATGGAGTACTCCCTTCCGAAAACTGCACATGTGGCTGGACGGGAGTACTCCGTCCGTTCTGACTATCGGGCTATCCTGGATATTTGTGTTGCGCTTGTGGATCCTGAACTCACCGGAGAGGAAAGAGCGGAGGTCATGCTCCGTATATTCTATCCGGACTTTGAAGAAATGCCGACGGACACTTATCAGGAGGCCATAGAAAAGTGTATCTGGTTCATCAATTGCGGATCAGATGAACGAAATCAGCGTCCTGCTCCAAAACTGATGGATTGGGAGCAGGACTTCAAATATATCGTGGCCCCAATAAATCGGGTCATCGGAACAGAAATTCGGGAGTTGAAGTACCTCCATTGGTGGACTTTTATCTCTGCGTACTACGAAATTGGGGACTGCCTTTTTGCTCAGATTGTCCGTATTCGGTTGCTAAAGGCCAAAGGCAAGCCCCTGGATAAGGCTGACCGGGAGTGGTATCAGAATAACCGGGAACTTGTTGATATCAAGACCCCGTTCACTGAAGCGGAAAACGCGGTAATCGACGCCTGGCTTGGCAAGAAGTGAGGTGACGCTCTGTGGCTGATGGTTCTATTACCTACAGTACCAAATTGGACAACGCGGACCTGGAAAAAGATCTTGCGGCGGCAAATAAAAAAGTCGAGCGACTGGAGGCGCAGATTCAAAAATCGTCCAACAAACGCCTCCCGATCGCCAAGCAGGTCTCTGACCTTGGCGCCCAACTGGATGCGGCAAAGGCAAAACTGGCCGCCCTGCAGGACGAGTCGCAGCGTGTGGCTACGGCCCTGTCCGGCTCGAACATCAATGACCCCGCCAGTATATCCGCTTATACAGACGCCGCAGCACGACAGGCAGGCGTCACAAAGGAACTCTCCTCCCAGCAGAAAGTCGTCGACTCCCTCCAGCAGAAATTTGACCGCGCCGCGGATCGTATGGACGCAATCGATGCAGAGACAAAGCGGCTGAATGAGGAGCTGGCCACGGCAAAGGACCGGGCCGGCGCGCTTGCGACGGAACTGGCCAAGCCAGCCAGCGCCAGCGCCCAGGCTTCAGCTGCGATGGGGAAGGCTGTCGAGCAGGCGCAGAAGTCCGTCCAGCGATTCGGGATGCGGCTCCGCGAGGTGATGCGCAGCGCACTTATTTTCACTCTGATCTCCCAGGGGTTTGCGGCACTGAGAAAGACCATGGGGAACCTAATCAGCACGAACCGGGAGGCGTCCACAGCTCTGGCTCAACTCCGTGCCGCGCTTTATACTCTCGCACAGCCTATTCTCCAGGTAATAATTCCTGCGTTTACAGCATTTTTGAATATCCTAACTAGGATTGTTACCGCAATTGCCGGGTTCCTTTCGATGTTGTTCGGCAGCACAATCGAACAATCAAAAGACGCCGCTGAAGGACTTTATGATGAGGCGGCCGCTATTGAGGCGACAGGATCAGCCGCAAAGGGTGCCTCCAAGTCTCTGGCGAGTTTTGACCAAATCAATAAGTTGTCCAGCAACACCTCCAGCGCCGGTGGTGGTGGGGCGGTGGCAACTGCACCTGATTTTTCTTTTGATACTTCCAATATGGAGCAGGATTTTGACAAACTGCTTAATTGGGTGAAATTGATTGGTGCCGCACTGTTGGCATGGAAACTTTCTGACTCCTTTCTTGGGGGACTGAAAATGTTTATCGGCCTACTGGTGGCAATTACTGGCGCCATTGAGTTGATTAAGGGTGCTTGGGACGCCTGGCAAAATGGGATTAACATGGACAACTTCCTTCAGATGCTGAGTGGCGCGGCAATGCTTGTAGCGGGTCTCGGTATTGCTTTTGGCAAGGTAGGGGCTGCAATTGGCCTTATCGTTTCTGGTCTGACATTATTCGCGACCGGTATACAGGATGCACTAAAGGTTGGCTGGACCTTTGAGAATATGCTTACGACAATTTCAGGTCTACTGATGGGTGGACTTGGAATTTCCTTGCTGACCGGATCCTGGATCCCGCTCCTAGTGGCAGCAATTGCAAGTCTACTTTTGGTATTTACCAACGCATTTGGCCAGGGGCAACTGATGTTGGACGGCATCAAAACTTTGCTTCAGGGGTTCCTGGATTTTTTCAAGGGAATCTTCACCATGGATCTCTCCCTTACTCTACAGGGACTCCAGATGATGATTCAGGGCCTTCAGATGATCATCCAGTCCATCCTGCTGGCTCTTCAGAATGCGATTAACTCTTTCCTAACTTGGTTGGATGAGATCACGCAGGGTAAGATATCCGGGTTAATCGAATGGATTCGAGCGTTCATAAACGACTTTATCGCAACGATTTTACAGGTGCTGGATGGCCTGGCATCTTCTATCACCCAAATCCTTTCCGGAGTCATTACCTTTATCTCTGGTGTCTTTACTGCGGACTGGACGAGAGCGTGGAATGGTATCACAGAAGTGTTCCGTGGCATCTGGAATACTATTGTGACATTGCTGGAAGGCGGCATTAATTTCATCATTGATGGTATTAACGCCTTTATTCGGGCAATCAATAAAGCGTTTGACGTTATTCGCTCGTTGCTTGGATACCCGCCCCCGATTAGTGAAATCGCTCCGGTGAAGCTGCCGCGTCTAGCAAAGGGGGCAGTTATACCACCTAACAAAGAGTTCCTTGCGGTTCTAGGCGACCAAAAGAGCGGCACAAATATTGAGACACCACTGGCCACCATGGTGCAGGCCTTTAAGCAGGCATTGTCTGAAGGCGGATATGGGGGCAACAGCGAGGCATATCTGGTACTGGATGGTGAAGTTCTTGGGAAGATTGTTTATCGTCTGAACAAGGCCGAATCAAACCGTGTCGGTGTCAATCTGGTGGAGGGATGATATGAGTTACATCAAATTGAATGGAAAAGAGTTCGATGCGGATGTGGCTATCTCTTCCTACAACCGAAATTTCAACGTACTTGATGGTGAAAATTCCGGCCGAGTCATGACGGGGCGCATGGTCAGGGATATTATCGGAACTTACATAGGCCACAAAATCCGAGTGTTTCGTCGGGGAGATAACTACGCCGGCTTGGACGAATTCTGGGATTATCTGATCGAACACTCCGTTGATGACAGTGTCATGCTGGAGGCGGCTGATGGTCAGACTAGCATATCCTACGAGGCCTATTATACAACCGGTTCCCAGGATATTGAGAGGGTTGTCAATGGTGTGAATTACTGGGGCGAGATTGAGATCAACTTCGTTCCCATGGACGCGCAGGTGAAGCCATGAGTAAGACGATTCTGCTTTATAAGGACATCGCCCCTGGAGCTGACACGGACGCAGCGGTTTCCGCCCCCTCTTCTCAGGACTTTACGGACCCCACGCAATTGCCATTTGGGACATCGGAAGCCCCTGCTCTTACCTGTGAACTAAATCAATGGGGACTCGACGGGACCTTCATTCTCACCGAAGAGGTAGAGCCGGCATTCTGGTCCAGCGAAATGAGCGGGGCGGATGGTTCCTTTGCTTCAGGACGGGAACCTGTGATTACCATAGTGTTTGATGAACAATACTCCTCTATGGGCATATCCTTCCGATTTGACACGCCTACTGGTGGATTTTGCTCGGCGCTCAATATCAAGTGGTACCAACAGGATGTTTTACGGGAGAATGTCGACTTCGCTCCTAATGCAGTTGAGTACTTCTGCCAAAAGAAGGTCACCAGTTATGACAAACTGGTGATTACGGTTAAGAAGACGAACCTGCCTTATCGGTACGCGAAAATCGACCACATCATTTTTGGATTGCACCGATCCTTCGGAATGTCTGAATTACGATCTGCCTCTGCCGTCAACGAGATGAACCTCATCTCCACAGAACTACCAAGTTCCACGCTAAACTGGACACTGGACAGCCGGGAAGATGTTGATTTCATGTTCCAGTTAAAGCAGCCAGTGGAGATCAGCAACGATGACAGACTGATCGGAGTGTACTATGTATCCTCCTACAGCAGGAAATCACGCCGTATTTATCCAATCACCTGTTGTGATGCCATTGGCGTCTTGGGAGATATTCCATTTGGGGGAGGCGTATATACCTCCGCGAGTGCCAAAGCCCTAGTTGTAGAATTGGCGTCGCCTTTCGAAGTTGAGTTCGATGCTAATGCCAAAGATATGCAGTTGACCGGAATCATCAAATCCGGTACCCGCCGATCTGCCCTCCAGCAGGTTCTGTTTGCCTGGGGTGTATGTGCTTCCACGGACGGGCGGGCGTCAATTCGCATTTTTATTCCCGGTGTCGAGCCGAAAGAAATATCTGCAAATCAGACATTCTTGGGAACGACAGTGAATACAGAGGCAATCGTGACTCAGATTCAAATCGTGGCCCACACATATACGGAATCCGACAATGGTACCGTGACTATCAATGGCACGAAGTACGAGGATACGGAGGAGGTCTTCTCAGTGTCCAACCCAGATGTCACGGCAACCGATAAACAGAACATAAAGAAGATTTCCGACGCCACATTGGTTTCGCCTGCCATTGCACCGGCCGTAGCGCAACGCGTCTATGAATACTATTTGCGACGGAACACCAATAAGTCAAAAATTGTTTATAACGGCGAGAAACTCGGTGATTGCCTGACCATCCCAAACAGTTGGGGCTCTGCGAACACCGGAAATCTCGCAAAAATGGAGATCAAACTCTCCAATACTGTAGTGTATAGCAGTGAATCAAAGGGGGTTTAGCGCATGTCAGTTCTCGATACGCTTGTTTTTGACCGGACTGCTGCGGATGTCGAGCGCTGGCGGACACTGCGCGAAAAAGGGTACGACGGTATGACTGAAGACGAACGCGCGGAGTGGGCCGCCTGCGTGCGAGGGGCCTACAATGCCGCCGATCTCAACCGGGTGACGCAAGCCATGGAGTACCTGGTCAGCCTGTATCAGCAATATGAACGTCCCATTACTTACACCCCCATTAACATTACCCATGCGGATGGCACGACCAACACGATCTGGCAACTCACAGACAAACCGACCGATGAACAGTTGGCTCTATTGCTACAGAATCTACTGGCTTTTTGGAAGGGTGTCGAAGAGGCTTCTATGGATGTCGTCGAGGTATGGGCCAACACACAATTCGGCTATGTGGATCTTGATACGCAGATTGTCCTTGGAGACTATGCCACTATAGCCAGCGCCCATGGCATCCAGAGTATTGTTGTGGAGGTACATAGCAATACCATTGAAAACATATCTCTCGCCGGGACGGGCTGGGTAATCCTGCAGGACGACGAAGGTATTGCAGCGCATTATATCAATCCGCATGGTCCTTTCCAGGACCTGCAGGATGCCTTGGACAGCCTGGTCTTCACCTGTATGGCAGAAGACGGAGCGGTTGATGCGACTGTGCTGATCTCGGCAGTTATGCGCAGTGGAGACACTATCTCACTCGGCATGGGCAAAATCCACTGGTCTGCGATCATCAACTGGGCGGCACTGGAGAGTTACGCATTGACCTGGGCGGATATTGAGGCTGCCAATATGACCTGGGATGATCTGGAGCACCTTCCTATGCCAAATGGGGGTGGTGCAGGGTGATCGATGAAGCCTATTCTCTCGACCTGCTTTCTAGTTCTCTGAAGAACTTGACCTTTTCCGGCGCAAACTCAATTGAGGCCAATCTGCGGTATCTCATTCTTCAATTCCCGTATTTCAGCGCCTCAATCCGGAATGCTGCTCTCGGAAGTTATGGGTATTTAGAACTCACAGAGGCCGCCTGCGCAGGCGACGGCTTTGACATCGAATCGGCAATTCGTATCGACAAGATCACGATCACAGTTTCCGGCCTGGACCTTTCTTCCCTTGATTTCCAGGGAGCCGGTTGGCTGACGGAAGAGGAAGGACAGTCCTCTCTTGTTGTGGTGTACCTTGCCGACTCTTACATGGATACCTTTGGCATACAATCTGCCCTGGATCAACTATTCTTCACATCCAGCACGGATTTAGACGCGTCAATCACCCTTCAGGTAAGCAACACCTCAGAAGGCGCATTTATGCCGCTTGGACCCGTCATCATGCGGTTCAGAAGTGGGGCAACATGGGCACTCATTGAAGGGAAAAAACTTACCTGGAATGATATTGAAGAAGCGGACATGACTTGGGATGACCTTGAATCTTTGAAAAAATAAAGGGGATAGAATAATGAGTTTATATGGAAAAAAGTGGCTCATTGACGGATTGCCCGCGGGCATTATCATGCGCAGCATCCCGGCCAATGGTCGGTATACTGTGGTCTTTGAGCGGGAGTTTGCCTCTTTGGAGCAGATCGAAGCGGTGAACTGGGACAAGCCTACTGTGGAGTATATCGGGCCTCATGGTAGTGAAGACGGCCTTCCGGAAGGATACGGCTTTGAGGTGGAGGACATCCGGTACCGGAGCAGCACAAAGTCCTTTGATGTTATTCTGAAGACGGCCAGTCAGTATCTGGGCGACGTGACCGGCTACCAGGATCAGATCGACCAGCTGGAGGCTGCCTCGGCGGAAAAGGACGATACGATTTCTGCTCAGGCCTCCCAGATCCAGGAGCAGACGGCCGCCCTTCAGGAAAAGGAGGCTACTATTACGGAGCAGGCCGCTACGATCCAGGATCAGGCGGCCACCATTGAGGAACTGGAGAGCTCCGGCGGCGGAGCGGTTATCACACAGCAGCTGGAGGCTGCCTATCAGGAAGGAGTAGAGAGCAATGGCTGAAATCGTAACCATGGCTGAGGAGGAACTGCGTAAGCGGGGTAAGGCGGACGCGGCCGAATTGGCTGCCCAGGTAGTAGCCGGCAGCATTACCGACCAGGAACTGCTGGAGCAGAAGGCCAAGGTCCCCACCTGGCGGGCCAGGGACTTCTCGCAGATGCCTGTTGGTACTCCCTACAAGTTCGAGGATATGGTGTATAAACTGATCCAGCCTCATGATGCCACTGACAATCCTGATTGGACTCCCCCGGCCACCCCGGCTATGTGGGCAGCGGTATCCAAGGAAGGCGAAGATGGTACCCTGGAGAATCCCATCACTGCTGCCCGCGGGATGGAGTATGTCTACGGAAAGTATTACCGTGATCCGGAGGACGGAAAACTCTACCTGTGCAAGAGAACCGGTGAAGAGGAGGGCGGCAAAGTCACCCTCCAGTTCCTCCCGCATGAACTGGTGGCCCAGTACTTCGAGGAGGTACAGGGTTAATTCCATCCGAGGGAGGAAGTAATGAGCATTCAAGAAATTTTGGCTGGCGGGGGCGGAGTGCTCCTGGTTTTGATGACCATCGTGCAGATCGCCCCCGTCAAGATCAATCCGTGGTCGTCCATCGCTAAGGCGCTTGGCCGGGCAATCAACGGGGAGGTAATGGGGAAACTGGAGGAAATGGGCCAGGTGCAGCAGGACACACAGCGCCGGCTTGACGCCCATATCAAGGTGGACGATGAGCGGGCTGCCGATATGCACCGGGCCCGTATTCTTCAGTTCAACAATGAGTTGATCCGGAACATCCCTCACACCAGAGAGGAGTTCATTGAGATCCTGGCCGAAATAGATGGATACGAGCGGTTCTGCCGCGAGCACCCTGATTATCCGAACAGCCGGGCGGTACATGCCGTGGCTAATATCAGCCGGGTCTATGATGAGCGACTCCAGAAGCATGACTTTTTGTAACACTCGTTTTTTGATAAGGAGGAATAACCGTGGATTTCATCGTGGAAAACTGGGCCGTATTCGTGGCGGCTCTCGCTGTTCTGGCGGTGGCCATCATCGCTATCGTCCGGTTTGTCGGCCTTCCCACCGCCTCTCAGCTGGCGAAGGTCAAAGAGTGGCTGCTGTGGGCCGTGACGGAGGCCGAGAAGGATCTCGGCGGGGGAACCGGTCAGTTGAAGTTACGGCAGGTCTACGACCTGTTCGTCACCCGCTTCCCCTGGCTGGCAAAAATGATTTCGTTTGAGCTGTTTTCGACCATGGTGGACGAGGCCCTGGAGGAGATGCGGAAGATGTTGGATACCAACACCGCAGTGGCCGCCTTTGTATCCGGGGGCACAGAGGGGGCCGTACATGAATAAGAAGCCGGTATCCTATCTCCAGACCGACTCCCGCTGGAAAAACAAGCCCTACCGGGTGACGGGCGAAAACTCCACCATTGGTGACTCTGGCTGCGGGCCTACGGCGGCAGCCATGCTGATCGAGACCATCACTGGCAAGACCTTCACTCCGGAGGATGCCTGCAACTGGAGTATGGCCCATGGGTATAAGGCGCTGAATCAGGGAACCTACTACGCCTACTTCACGCCCCAGTTTGCGGAGTTCGGCATCGACTGCCAGATGCTGAACTGGATCAACACCTATGGCAAGCCTGACCACTCCAACCATGAGGCTGTGGTGGAAAAACTGAAGGAAGGCTACTATGCCATCGCCCTGATGAACAAGGGGCTGTGGACATCCAGTGGCCACTTCGTTGTTCTGTGGTGGCAGGACGATAAGGTGCGGATCAACGACCCGGCCAGCACCAAGGACGCCCGGGTGAACGGTGACATCCGCACCTTCAGGAGCCAGGCCAAGTATTACTGGCTGATTGACGCCAGGGAGTTCAACAAGGAGGATGACGACGACATGGATCAAAGCAAGTTCAACGATATGTTCAAGACCGCCATGACGGCCTATCGCAAGGAGCTTCAGGACAACGACTGCGGCGATTGGAGCAAGGAGGCTCGGGAGTGGGCCGTCAGCGTGGGCCTATTCGCCGGCAACGGTACCACGGTGGATGGCCAGCCCAACATGATGTGGCAGGACTTCCTCACCCGTGAGCAGGCAGCCCAGCTCTTCTATCGCTTTGCCAAGGAGCATGGCCTGGCATGAGCGGCATGGAAAAGATGCTCCTGCTGCTGGCAGGGCTTCTTCTGTTCCTGGCGGGGATGGCCATAGTCGGCTTGCGGCAGGCTCCCCGTCAGGAGAAGAACAAGCCGAACCTGGATCAGTTCTCAAAATGGATGGTCGCAGACATCCGGCCCCTCCTGTGGGTTGTGACCATCGGCGGCTTCCTGCTGGCCTTCTACGCCATTCACGAGGACTACACCGGTGCCCTCCCGTGGATCGGCGCCATGGTGGGTCTGCCTTGGGCGGCCCATGGCGTGGTCTGCTCCAGTTACCTGAGCATGAGCAAGAGCGATCACCGGCGAGGCGGAATTACATATGAAGCGGCTAAGGCCGCCAACTTCAACACACCTCAGGAGCCGGAAGGTTCCGTGGACAGTCCGGCGATATGAAATAACCCTTCCCTGGGTAACCGGGGAAGGGTTGACTTTTCTGCATGTTGTGGGTATAATGCCCAGTGCATTTAGGTCATTGTACTGTGTTCAGATGAGGAGCGTTTTTGCCGTTCGTCTGGGGGTTTATTTGGGGTTTATTTTGCCCGTAATGTGCATTTCTCGGGGAAACCAGGCAAACAATAAAAACGCCGCAGGCCTTGCGGCGCAAGGGTTTGCGGAAATGCACGAAACTCGGCAAAACAAATAATTCCTCACTCGTAATGATGGGGTTGTGGGTTCGATTCCCACCACCAGCTCCAGCTCGCCGCAAGCGGTCGCTTGCGGCGAGTTTTTTCTTCTATCTGATACTTTACTTGTTCTACCGCCCCATCTCCAGAGCCTGTCCGTCCTTCCGGCTTGGCTTTGCTTTGGGGCAAAATTGAAGCCCGGAACAGCTTGGGGAGTTGATTTTTTGTCTCTCGATCTGCAAACGGTTTTTCTTAATCTGCTGGAGCTGTTCCTCCTCATCGGGGCGGGCTATGGCGTTGTCCGCTGGGGCGCACTGCCCGCCTCCGCTTCCAGCGCATTCAGTGGGCTGCTGATGAATGTCACCCTCCCGGCAACCATTCTCACCTCCCTGGTCCGGCCCTACGACCCCGCCTTCATTCGGGACGGCATCCTCACCGCCGTGCTGGGCGCGGTCCTGATCCTGGGCTACGGCCTGTTCTGTATCCCCACCCTGCGTCTCTTTCGTGTCCCGGAGGGGCGCAGAGGCGCCTGGATCCTCTGCTGTACTTTCTGCAACAACGGATTCATGGGCTTCCCCATCACGCTCGCCCTGTTTGGGGAAGAAGGGTTGGCTCTGGCCGTTTTTTTGGCCATTCCCTTCAATCTGCTGATCTATACTGCCGGACCCAAGCTGGTCTGCCTGGACCGGAGCTCCTCCGGAGACATGCAATCCCTCCCCTGGGGCGCTATTCTGTTCACCGCCACCAACCTGGCCACCCTGCTGGGCATCCTGCTCTATGCCCTCCAGATCCCTCTGCCGGCGGTGCTGGCTGCTCCCCTGAATTATCTCTCGGACATCACCACTCCGCTGTCCATGGTGGTCATCGGCATGAACCTGGTTGGCCAGAGGCTGTCCGGCATCCTCCGGGACCGGGATGTCCTCTCCGCCTCCCTCCTGCGTCTCCTGGTCCTCCCCGTTTTGACCTGGGTCCTGCTGGTCCTTCTGCCAATCTCCAATCCCCTGGTGGCGGGGGTGATCGTCATTATTATGGCGATGCCCTGCGCCGCTGTCACTTCTATCCTTGCGGAAAGCTATGGCGGCAACACGGAGTTTCCCTCCAAGAGCGTTTTTCTCTCCAGCCTGTTCTGCCTGGTGACCATCCCACTGATCTCCCTGCTGCTGTAAAACCGACCCAAGGCAGCAAAAAAGCGGGCCCAACTGCCCGCCATACCGCCTTTTTAAAAAAGAAATGACCCTTGACTGCCCGTTTTGTAATCCGCTGCAGTCAAGGGTCATTTCTGGTGCTCCTTGTTATCTAACATCATGTGGTTACCTCTCTTTCTACTGATTCACCGCACTCACACATTCCGTACACAAGAACCTGCTTCATCTGTCCAACGTCTTTTGATGCGCTCTCTGGCTGCATCCCTCATACATGAGGTCCTGTTCTGTTGCGTGATTCTGCCTGATTCCTGTGGCCTTCTGTGGTTTCGGTGTGCTCCAGCTTTCTTCCTCTCTGACCGGCATCTCGTTTGGAACAGGTTTTACATAGTTTTCTCAAGGTCTCTTTCAAATGGAATCGCTCAGGTCTGCTTGGATCCATACGGTTCTTTTGCTTACCCAGGGTTTCAAGTGATCCAGATTTTGAGTTCCTGCTTCCGTTTCCTTTTCTGACTTCTACGTTGGATGCGATCCTTTCTGATTTACTCTGCCAGTCTGAGAGTCCTCTGGAGATCCAGGTTGTTTACCACATTGGTATCACCCTTTCTGGCTACAATATAGCATCAGTCTCCGATTTTGTCAATAGTTTTTTGGAGGAAATTATAATTTCTTTTCATCTTTTCCGAAAACTCTTTGCGGAATGCACAGTTTCTCCCTGCCCATCGACGCGAAAGGGCCCGGCGCCGCCGAAAGGCGGCGCCGGGCCCTTTTCTATCAGAGCAGCTCAGCGGTTCTTGAAGGCGGCGACCTTCTCCTTGTTGACAAAGGCGGTCATGGCGTCCTTCTGGTCCTCCGTGGCGAAGCAGAGCCCAAAGGCCTCCGCCTCATAGGCGGCGCCAGTGTACATATCCGTCTGGAGCCCCCGGCGGATGGCGGCCTTGGACTGGCGGACGGCCACCTGGGCGTTGGCGGCGATGGCCTGGGCCAGCTCCATGGCCTTATCCATCAGCTCCTCAGGGGGATAGACGTGGCTGACCAGCCCCAGCTCCTGGGCCCGGGCGGCGTTGATGGTCTTGGCGGTGAGGATCAGCTCCATCGCATTGGAGACGCCCACGATGCGGGCCAGGCGCTGGGTGCCGCCGAAGCCGGGGGTGATGCCCAGGCCCACCTCAGGCTGTCCGAACTTGGCCTTTTCGCTGGCCAGACGAATGTCACAGGCCATGGACAGCTCACAGCCGCCGCCCAGGGCAAAGCCGTTGACTGCGGCGATGACGGGCTTGGGGAAGTTCTCCAGCTTCAAAAAGACCTGGTTGCCATAGCTGCCGAATTTCTTGGCCTGAACGGGAGTAAGGTCCTTCATCTGGCCGATGTCGGCCCCAGCCACAAAGGAACGGCCCGCGCCGGTGAGGATGACCACCAGCACCTCGTCGTTGGCCTCCACCGCATCCAGGGCGGCGTTCAGATCCCGCAGGACCTGCTCGTTCAGGGCGTTGAGCGCCTCGGGGCGGTTCATGGTCAGTACTCCGATGGGTCCGCGCTGTTCAAAGGCTACAAAAGACATAGTGAAAACTCCTCCTTGTATTTGGTCCATGGCGGGGCGGTCCGCCCCTTGCTGTCCCTCATTATACAACAGAACATCCGTGCCGGCAAGGGAAACAGGTCCCAAAGTCATAGGCAGCCGTCTGGAGGAATAGGGTAAAGGGAGGGGGGATGGCTGTGGCACAAAACGGGGAGATGTCGGCGGCGGGGAGCGTCCTGTTCCTGACAGTGCTGGGGACTGTGTCCCAGGTGCTGGGCTTTGGGTACCGGGTGGCCCTGTCCCGCATGGTGGGCGCAGAGGTCATGGGGCTGTATCAGTTGCTGATGCCGGTGTACTCGGTGCTCCTGTCCCTGACGGCGGTGGGGCTGACCGCTGCGGCGTCCAACCTCACCTCCCAGCACCTGGCTCTGGGCAACGGGCGGGGCGCGGCCCAGGTCCTTGGGACCTGCCTGCGGCTCCTGGCCCTGGTCCTTCTTCCAGTGGGCGGGGCGGCGGTGCTGGGCTCTGACGCCATCTCCGTCTATCTGCTGGGGGATGCCCGGACGCAGCTGGGGCTGGTGCTGCTGGTCCCCTGTGCGGCCCTGACCGGAGTGGAAAACCTACATAAACATGTATTCTATGGGGCCGGGCTGGTGCGCCCCCCCGCCGTGACCGAGCTGCTGGAGCAGGCTGTGCGGGCAGCGGCAGTGCTGGGCCTTCTGATCTGCTTTCTTCCCCAGTATCCGGAGCGGGCGGCGGGTCTGATCGTGGCGGGCATGGTGGTCTGTGAGGTGTTCTCCGCCCTGACCCTGACCGTCCTGTACCACAGCCGCCTGGGCGATCTTCGGCGGCAGGGTCCCGGGGAGCCCGGGCAGATCCGCCGCCGACGGATTCTGTCCATCGCCCTGCCGGTGGGCGCAAACGCCCTGCTTGGCAACCTGATGGGGGCGGTAAATGCCACGCTCATCCCCCGGAAGCTGGTGGAGGGCGGCATGGACCGTGGGGAGGCAGTGTCCGAGCTGGGGGTGGTGTGCGGTATGACCCTGCCCATGCTGTCCCTGCCCACGGTGTTTCTGGGGGCCATGAGCCTGGTCCTGGTGCCCCGGCTGGCCCGCTCCGCCGCCCTGGGACAGCGGGACCGGGTACGCCGGCAGATCGACCGGGCTCTGTCTGCGGTATCGGTGCTGACTCTGCCTGCTATGGGAATGATGGCGGTGCTGGGGCCCGACCTGGGTACCTTCCTGTTTGGTCAGGAAAAGGTGGGGGAGCACCTGGTCCCCCTGGCCGCAGCCATGGCCCTGAGCTGCTATCAGTCCACCTTCGGGGCCGCTCTGAACGGCATTGGACGCCAGGGGAGCGTTGCCTGGATCTCCATTTTGTGCGACGGGGTGCAACTAGCTTTCACCGCCGGTCTGGTGGCCCGACCCGGGATTGGGATGGGGGGATACGTCCTGGGGACGCTGGTGACCTCTGCCCTCGGGCTGGCGCTGTGCGCCTGGCAGGTGGTGCGGGCGACAGGCCTGCGGCTCCGGCTGTTCCAGTGGGCCACCGCCCCGGGACTGGCCGCCCTGCTCATGGCTCTGGTGACCAATCTGCTCTACCGGGTACTGCGGGACAGCGGCCTTCCTCTCCCCCACAGCCTGGCCGCAGCCCTGCTCTTCGGCGGGGTGCTCTATCTGGCTGCACTGAATGCCCAGGGCGTCCATCTGCGGGAGCTGTTCCGCCTGCAATAAGCAAAAAAGACGGTCAAGGTACAACGTACCTTGACCGTCTTTGGTTTGAAACAGGAATAAGCTTACTTCAGCTCGACCTTGGCGCCGGCCTCTTCCAGCTTCTTCTTCAGCTCCTCGGCCTCGTCCTTGCTGACAGCCTCCTTCAGGGTCTTGGGAGCGCCCTCGACCATGCCCTTGGCCTCAGCCAGGCCCAGGCCGGTGATCTCACGGACAGCCTTGATGACCTTGATCTTGGCAGCGGCGTCGAAGCCGGCCAGGACCACGTCAAACTCAGTCTTCTCCTCCACGGGAGCGGCAGCAGCGCCGGCGGCGGGAGCAGCCATAGCGGCGGCGGAAACGCCGAACTCCTCCTCCAG